>ULRP01038214.1_pt1 | contig 55139 bp, 53 predicted proteins | sample 1955521 | NCBI WGS metagenome assembly ULRP01 (sample SAMEA4835685, study PRJEB28245) | human gut metagenome | biome: gut microbiome; material: fecal sample | place: Denmark | collected 2008
TTTTCATCGAAGACTGCATCAAAGCTTCGGATTTCGCGTTGATCGTCGCTACGTCGCCGGATTCCAAAACGTCCTGCAGCGCCTTGATGTCGGCTTCGACTTTTTCTTTGTCGGCCGCGGAAACTTTGTCGCCCAGATCCTTTAAGTTCTTTTCCGTCGCGTGGATCAGGCTTTCAGCCTTGTTTCTGGCTTCGACGGCTTCTTTTTTCTTTTTGTCTTCGGAAGCGTGCGCTTCGGCGTCTTTGACCATTTTGTCAATGTCGGCGTCGCTTAATCCGCCGGAAGACTGAACGCGGACGGTCTGTTCTTTGCCGGTCGCCTTGTCTTTTGCGGATACATTGACGATACCGTTGGCGTCGATGTCAAACGTGACTTCGATCTGCGGCATGCCGCGCGGCGCGGCGGGAATGCCGACCAGGTCAAACTGCGCCAACAGTTTGTTGTCCGCCGTCATTTCGCGTTCGCCCTGGAACACGCGGATCGTCACGGCCGTCTGTCCGTCTTCCGCCGTCGAGAATACCTGCGATTTGCGCGTCGGGATTGTCGTGTTGCGGTCAATCAGACGGGTGAACACGCCGCCCAGCGTTTCAATTCCCAAAGACAGCGGCGTAACGTCTAACAAAAGAACGTCTTTGACGTCGCCTTTTAACACGCCGCCCTGAATCGCCGCGCCCAAAGCGACGACTTCGTCCGGGTTCACGCCTTTGTGCGGTTCGCGGCCGAAAAAGTCTTTGACGATTTCCTGAACTTTGGGCATACGGGTCATACCGCCGACCAAGATGACTTCGTTAATGTCGGAAGCCTTTAACCCTGCGTCTTTCAAAGCCTTTTCACACGGCAGTTTCGTGCGTTCCAGCAGGTCTTCGACCAAAGATTCCATTTTGGCGCGCGTTAATTTGATGTTCAGATGTTTCGGGCCGGACGCGTCCGCCGTGATAAACGGCAGATTGATTTCCGTCTGCTGAGCCGAAGACAATTCGATTTTGGCTTTTTCGGCGCCTTCTTTCAAACGCTGCAGAGCCAATTTGTCCTGACGCAGATCAATGCCTTGTTCTTTTTGGAATTCGTCCGCCAGATAATTGATGATGCGCGCGTCGAAATCTTCGCCGCCCAGGAATGTGTCGCCGTTTGTCGCCTTGACTTCAAAAACGCCGTCGCCGATTTCCAAGATGGAAACGTCGAAAGTCCCGCCGCCCAAGTCGTAAACGACAATTGTGCCGCTGGCTTTTTTATCCAGCCCGTAAGCCAAAGCCGCCGCCGTCGGTTCATTGATGATACGCAGGACTTCCAGTCCGGCGATTTTACCGGCGTCTTTGGTCGCCTGACGCTGAGAGTCGTCAAAGTAAGCGGGAACCGTAATCACGGCCTGCGTTACCGGTTCGCCCAGATAGGCTTCGGCGTCTTCCTTTAATTTCTGCAAAATAAAAGCGGATACCTGGCTGGGAGCGTATTTTTTGTCGTGCGCTTCGACCCAGGCGTCGCCGTTTTCGCCGGCAATGATATGATACGGCACCAGCGTTTTGGCTTTTTCAACCTGCTTGTCCGTAAAGCGGCGGCCGATTAAACGTTTGATCGCGAAAAAGGTGCCTTCCGGATTTGTGACGGCCTGACGTTTTGCCGCCTGTCCGACCAGTCTTTCTCCCCCTTGCGTAAAAGCGACCATTGACGGCGTTGTGCGCGCGCCTTCCGCATTTTCAATGACGCGGGCGTCTTTGCCGTCCATAATAGCAAAACAGGAATTTGTTGTTCCTAAGTCAATACCGATTACTTTCCCCATAAAAAAAACCTCTTTTCCTTGTAAATTTAACCGAGTTCGGCAACTATCGCAGCTTTATATAAGAAACCTGTTTTCTTTTCGCAAGCGTTGAAGCGCTATTTTGTGAAAAAATTTTTTCTTATATAAATTCAGTGGCATTTTGTCAGCCGATGCGTATGATAAGAAGAGGTTGCTTACTTATTAAACAGAGCGAGAAAATGAAAGAAAAGCTGGATAAAACCGTACGATCCGCAAAGGATTTTTTCCAAAAAACGACAGATCGGGCAAAGCAGAAACAAATGCCGGCTTTTTTTAAAAATACGGCGGCCGCCTTTGCCGTTTTGTGGGAAAAAGTAAAGCTGTTTTTAAAATCCGGCGCTGATTTTACGCCGCCTGCCAAAGAAAAAATCGTTTCTTTTGTTCTGAAATGGTGGCATTGGCTGTTGGGCGGGGTTTTTGCTTTTGTCGTTTTGTATTATCCGGCCGGAGCTCTTTTATATCACCGGATCGACCTTAATCCCCGCTTTGGCGCCGAAACGCAGGGTAAACAGAGTCAGTCTTTGAACACGCTGGCCGAATTGATTGACCGGGAGATTGACAAACATGCCTTTACGCCGAATCTGCCCTTCTTTTTCCCGGCCGCCGTTTTGGACAATATGCCGGCTTTTCAGACGGGAATTATTGACGGCGCGCAAAAAACGGCCGCTGTCTTCGCCCGCGTTAATCCGCAGGCGGAATCATTGAAAGAAGCTGCGGAACGGCTGGCTTACCCGGTATCCGTATGGCATGTCGACGCGTGGAAGCCGGCGGTGTCTTCGGTAAAAAAATACAGAACGGCCGGACACCTGATTTTGGAATACGAAACAGACGTCCAAAACGGACGGCAGACTTTTAATGCGTCGGCGGACGCTTTAAAAACAATCGCCGGCGCTTTGGCGGATAATCTGAAAGAATGTGCCGGCGAAATCAGTCGTCAGGTCGCCGGAGGGGGAAAAAAAGTTCTGGATACGCAGGCCGATGACGTTTTCTATAATATTAAAGGGCAGTCTTATGTCTATTTTTTAATGGTGCGCGATATGGGCGCGGACTTTAAGGAAGCGCTGTCGGACGACGCTGTGAAAAGCAAGTGGGAAAAGGCTTTGTCGTCTTTGAAAAAGGCCGTGCAGCTGCAGCCCATGATTGTCATAAACGGCGCGGCGGAAACGCAATTTGCTCCCAATCATCTGCTGGGGCTGGGATTTTATCTGGCGCAGGCCGCGTTGGATTTAACGGATATGGCGCAGATTGTTCGGCAGGCGGAAAATGAATAAAAAGCTCCTTTACTTTATTTGCGCGGTTTTTCTGATCGGCGGAGCGGCTGCGGTCGCGGTACGTTTTTTCGGCGATGAAATGCCCGCCGTGGAAAAAACGGCGGACGGGATTTTCGTTCCGCCCGTTAAAACGGCGCAGCTGCAGCGGATTTTCCGGGAATACGGCTATGATATGATTCATCAGTTAAAAGAAAATCAGCCCGTGCCGCGGTTGTTCGTTCAGTCTGTGCCCGAAGATTTTAACCGGGAAAAATATGACGAAGTCCGCCCGGCCCTGTTTTTTGAAATGATGCTGCCCGTTATTTTAAAAGCAAACGAAACGCTGGCCGCCGAACGGGAACGGCTGATGCGTTTAAAACGGGAATTTGACGATACCGGCGATCTGTCGGCGCGGTCTATGGACGAATTGAGGGAATGGATCAAACGGTATGACGTTAAGCCTTCAGATGATTTAGACACGTTGTTCAGCGCTTTGATCCCGCGCGTTGACGGCGTAACGCCGACGCTGCTTTTAACGATGGCGGCGCAGGATTCCGGTTTCGGCACCAGCAGGTACGCCCGGGAATACAACGCCGTATTTCATCAGCGCGACTGGAACGGCAACGGCGCTGTTCCCGACGAAGCGCAAAAAGAAGGGCCGCAGTACAGAATTAAGGTCTTTAATTCTTTGTATGACGCGGTAATCAGTCAAATCCACTACCTAAATACAAACGGGTATTTTGAAAATTACAGAATTGCCCGGGCGAAATACCGCCGTTCGGATAATCCGATGAGGGGATATTCTATAGCCCATTTGCTGATAAATTTCCCCTACAAGACATTTAAATATCCTGATATTATTAAGCATCTGATTTTACAATATGAACTGACGCCGCTGGATTTTCAGGCGCTGGCTGACCGACAGCCGGATCAATTTAAAGGGAATTAAAGAATTTATGTCTGCTGCCGCCGTATTGAAAAAAGACGAACAAAATAATTCCGCGGAACTTGTTTTATCGGGGGAATGGCTGCTGGAAGCTCATCTTGACAACCGTGCCGATATTTTCGGCGAATTTGTCGATCCCCGGTTTGCGCATGTCGTTTTAAACGGTAAAGAAATTACACGCTGGGACAGTCAGCTGGTGGCTTTTCTGGTTCATGTTCTTTCTTTGTGCAAAAAAAGAAAAGTGACCTATACGCTGGCGGATTTTCCGGAAGGCATCGAATCTCTGCTGACTTTGGCTTTTGCCGTGCCCGAACACGCGCAGGCAGAACAGGCCGCTCAAAAAGAATCGTTTCTGATTTTTCTGGGAAATGTTTCTTTGCGTTCCTGGGACGCAACGCGGGCGGCTTATTTGTTCGCGCGTCAGACATATGCGTCTGTTATCCGTTTTCTGCTGAAACGGGCCGTCGTGCGCAAAGTGGATATTCTGTCTGAAATTCAGGACGCCGGGGCTAAGGCGTTTCCGATCGTGTCCCTGATTTGTTTTTTGGTCGGTCTGATTCTGGCGTTCGTCGGATCGATCCAGCTGAAAATGTTCGGCGCGCAGATCTATGTGTCCAGTCTGGTCGCGATTGCCGTTACGCGCGTAATGGGCGCGATTATGGGCGGCGTGATCATGGCCGGGCGGACGGGGGCGTCATACGCGGCGACGTTGGGTTCCATGCAGGTAAACGAAGAAGTCGACGCGTTGAAAACAATGGGAATTTCTCCATTTGATTTTCTGGTTCTGCCGCGTGTGCTGGCGTTGTCTTTAATGATGCCGCTTTTGACGGTTTATGCCGATTTAATGGGAATTATGGGCGGGGCGTTCGTCGGTATTTTTATGCTGGGGCTGTCGCCGGAAGATTATTTCCGCATGACGCTGAAAGCGTTGTCGATGAAAAATATCATTATCGGGATCGTGCACGGTTCCGTTTACGGCGTTATTATTGCTTTGTGCGGGTGTTATCAGGGAATTAACTGCGGGCGCAACGCTTCGGCAGTCGGATACGCGACAACGTCCGCCGTTGTAAATTCCATTGTATGGATGACCGTCGCGACGGCAATTCTGACTTTTATTTTCAGCGTGTTCGGGGTGTAGCCATGGCGGAACCGTTTCTGGAAATAAAAGATTTAACAGTGGCTTACGGTGAAAACGTCATTATGCATGACGTCAGTTTTACGGTTAATGCAGAAGACGTTTTTATTATTATGGGCGGCAGCGGCTGCGGCAAAAGCACGCTGCTGACCGTGCTGACGGGGCTGAAACGTCCGGTCAAAGGATCGGAAAACTTCGCCGGAAAGCCTTTCTGGGGGGGAAACGCGACAAAAGCCGATCGTGATATCGCTATGCGCAAGGCCGGGATTTTGTATCAAAGCGGTGCATTGTGGTCGTCAATGACTTTGGCGGAAAATATTGCTTTGCCTTTGGAACAATACACGGATTTAACGCCTGCGGAAATACGGGATATTGTCGCTTTAAAGCTTGATCTGGTCGGATTGGGCGGTTTTCAGAACTATTATCCCGCGGAAATCAGCGGCGGTATGAAAAAACGCGCCGGTCTGGCCAGAGCTTTGGCACTGGATCCGCAAATCGTGTTCTTTGACGAACCGTCTGCCGGGCTGGATCCGATCAGTTCAAAAAATCTTGACGATCTGATTTTGCAGATCAAAGAAAACCTGCATACGACGATCGTTATGGTAACGCACGAACTGCCCTCTATTTTTGCAATCGGCACAAATTCGATTTATCTGGACGCGCAGACAAAAACGGTCATTGCGCACGGCGATCCGAACGAGCTGTTAAAAAATCCTCCGAACGAAACGATTGAACATTTTTTAACACGCGGAAAAAAATAAGGAAAAGACGATGGTTCAAAAAGCAAATCCAAAATTGATCGGTATTTTTATTCTGGCGGCGTTTTTTATTTTTATTGCCACGTTTCTGTTGATTAATCAGGACAGATTTTTTTCGCGTTCGATTAAGTATGTTTTATATTTTCAAGGGTCGATCAAAGGATTGAATGTCGGTTCGCCGGTCGTGTTTAACGGTGTGCCGATCGGGCGGGTTATCGGTATTTCGCTGGTAACGGACGTTCAGACGATGGAAGTGCAAATTCCCGTTTATATCGAAACGAATGAAAATAACTTTGTCGTTTTAAATTCCAGCGGCCGTTCAAAAGAGGACATTCAGGAATTTACCGACAAGATGATTGAAAAAGGTCTGCGCGCAAAGCTGGAAAATCAAAGTCTGCTGACCGGGCAAATGATGATCGGGTTAAGTTATTATCCCGGAACGCCGATCGTTTTGCAAAAGCACAATCCGAAAATAATTGAAATTCCGACTCTGCCGTCAACAGGTGAAGAACTGCTGCAGACTTTGCAAAAACTTCCGCTGCGCCAGACGATGATGAATCTGAACACTCTGTTAGTCGAAGCCAATGACTTAATTCGTTTGATTAACAGTGATTCTCCGACCGTTATGAAGGACATTTCGACATTGACACGTTCTTTGTCTCAGGTTGCTCAGAAGATGGAAAACGCGTTAAACTCGTTTGACGAAGATTCCAGAACAATGCTGGATCTGAATAAAATGCTGCGTAATTTCAGCGCTGCGGCGCAGTCTTTGCGCAACTGGTCGGATTACCTGGAACGTCACCCCGAAGCGTTGTTAAGAGGAAAAGGAGGATCCCGATGAAAAAGCGTTTTTGTCTGATTTTTGCCGCCGCCGTTTTTATGGGAGCATGCGGCTTTTCACGTCCGTCAACGTTTTACGTTCTGGACAACAGTGCTTTGCCCGAACAAAGCGTGACGTTAAAAAGCGCGGATCGTATTTTAATCGGTATTGAGCCGGTTTTTATTCCGAATTATTTGGATAAACCGCAGATTGTAATCCGGCAGGCCGATTCGGTGACGTTGACGGCTTCCGAATTCAACCGCTGGGCGGAACAGCTGAGCGATGTTTTCCCTCGTGTTTTGGCCGGCGCCGTTTCCGAACGCATGGGATATCCGGCGGCCAAGCAGATCAATCTGAACCGGGATTTGTTTCCGTACCGCCTGTTTGTCGAGGTATTGAGATTTGACGCGACTTTTGACAAAGAAGCCGTACTGGATACATGGTGGACAATTATGTCAAATTCCGGCAATATGATTTATCGGACGCGTTCTACTTTGGTTGCCCCCGTTGACGACACGTATGCCGGCGTCGTTCGGGCCGAACAGCAACTGTTAAAGGATTTGGGGTATACCATAGCCGATTATGCGTTGAAAAATTTGAAAAAAGGTCAAAGATAATGTCCGTTTTGCAGCAAAATTTCGCACAATCCGTTCCCGCCGAAAAGAAGGAAACTTCTTTGGATCAGAATTTGCGGCCGCCGTTTGAAATCGTCGGCGACAAGTCCGTTCGGGAACGCATTACGGGCATGATTAATCAGATCGTCGAATCCGAAACCGGGCGGCAGACGTTGGAAATCGCCAGCAAAGCCGGTTATAAACTGGGTATGGAATTTGCTTTTGGCTGCAACGGCGGGTGCAACAAGGAAAATAAAAACATTATTCTGAACCCTGTCAGCAAAGACGAAGTTCTGGTCGGCGTTTTGATTCATGAATGTCGCCATGCCGGGCAGTTTGAACGCGGCGAATATGACGCCAGCGATGACAAGCGGCCCCGCAGAGAAACGATTAAAACGAACATCATGCGCACCCGCGCCGTTGAAGCGGACGCTCAGGCGACTGCCGTTCAGGCATTGGGGGAAATGATGGAAAAAGGCAATGAGACTCCGTTATTCGCTTTTTGCCGTCAGCCGGACAACCGCGCGATCGGAAAAGCGTTTGAATACGCTTTGTACGAAGATAACGCTTTACAAAACGGACATGCCAGAACGGCGGCTTTTCTGGCCTGGTATGACAATGAACCGGTGAAAAAAGCTTATGACGAAGCTTATCAGGTTGAAATGATGCAACGACGCGAAGACCGCGGCGATAATAAAACGGATACATATTCGGTTTCCCAGTCTGCCGCGCGGATTGTCAAAGAGTTATGTTTAAATAATGACGGCAGCTGTTATTTTTCGGAAAACCCGAAAGTTTTGGAAAGCGGGCATTATGTCGCCGTCAATAAGGAATCGGCGGAAAAGATCGGCGTATTGCTGGCTCGGGTGCCTGTCGCCGGAAAAAGTATTGAAAATGATCCGGAAAAGTTTTCTCGTCCCCGGCCTGACGTTGCCGTGATTGCGGCCAGAGCCGGAAAGGGGCGCTAAAATAAAAAAACCGCTTTTGCAGGCGGTTTTTTTTTATAATCCGGAATTATTTCAGGCAAAGATGTCTGGGCTCGTCGTCAGACGACAGACGGCGCAACGTATCGCAGTATTCGCACCAGTCGCCCATTGCGTCCGTCAACAGCTGCTGAATAAAATCGTTTAATCCGACGCCGGTTTCGTCCGCCTGTTTTTCCAACAGGGAATAAAGGGGAGCGTCTATTTTCAAAGAAAGTTTCTTTTGAGGGGAAAACGCGGCTGTCATGATATAAGGTCCTTGAATTTAACTTGGTTTTAAGCTCTTCAGGTCTATGTTTCGATTGTGTTCCAGCTTTATTAATAAATAGTAACCTATTTAAAAAAGATGACAAAAAAGACAGGGGATCAGTCGGTAAAGCGCAAAAAATCCGCCGAGTCGGGAAAAAAAGCACAAAAACGGTGTTTTTCGCGCCCGGCAAAAGGAATCGGGCGGTTGCGGACTTTTTTTCTGAACCGGCGGACGATTCGATTCGTTTTCGGCGTTGCGGCGGTTGCCGCAGCCTATGTCGGGTATTGCGCGGCAACTTTGCCGGATATTGAAAAAGCGGTAAAAAATACACGGGCGCCGAAAATTTATATTCTGGCGGCGGACGGTTCGGAAATCGCGTCTTACGGATCGCAGTACGGCCGTCCCGTAGAATTAAAGCGGCTGCCGGCTTATGTGCCGCAGGCGGTTATCGCAACCGAAGACAGGCGTTTTTATTCGCATTTCGGCATTGATCCGCGATCCGTCGTGCGCGCTTTGACGGTTAACCTGATTAAAGGACGCAAAGCGCAAGGAGCCAGCACCTTAACGCAGCAGGTGGCGAAAAATTTGTTTTTGTCTTCGGAAAAAACCGTCCGGCGCAAAGTGCAGGAACTGCTGTTGGCTTTTTGGCTGGAATACAAACTGACAAAAGATCAGATATTGACGATTTATCTGAACCGCGTTTATTTCGGGGCCGGAACTTACGGTATTGAGGCCGCCGCGCAAAAGTATTACGGTGTAAAAGCCAGGCATCTGAATTTATATCAGGCGGCCGTTCTGGCCGGCGTATTAAAAGCGCCGACCCGTTATAATCCTTTGACTCACCCGCAGGCGGCGGATCAGCGCGCCAGACTGGTTTTGGCCAATATGGTCAAAGCGGGATTCGTATCGGCCAGGGTGGCCTTGAACGCTGCGGAAACCGGCGCGGTGGCTGAAAAAGACAGAAACAAATCCGTTTTTTACTTTACGGACTGGATCGCCGATGAAACCGAAGCTCATCTGGGCAGTATCGGGCAGGATATCGCCGTTAAGACAACACTGCACCCTGAAAAACAAGCCATTTTGGACAGGGAAATCAAAAACGCTTTGAATTCTGACGAGGCAAAAGAAAAAAACGTTATGCAGGCGGCAGGCGTCATTATGGATCAGGACGGCGCCGTATTGGCAATGACCGGCGGAAAGGATTATCGTTTCAGCCAGTTTAACCGCGCGGTTGAAGCGCGCCGGCAGATCGGATCGGCCATTAAGCCGTTTGTTTATCTGACCGCTTTTGAACAAGGGGCTTCAGCCTCTGATCTTGTGGAAGACAAACCGCTTTATCTGAACGGCTGGAGTCCTAAAAACTTCAGCGGAAAATACTACGGCCGTATTTCATTACATGATGCTTTGGTCCATTCGGTCAACACGGTGGCCGTCGCTACGGCGGTAAAAACAGGCGTGCGTTCCGTGTTAAAAACAGCGCGTAAATTCGGCATCGCCGGGGCTGACTGCGAAGCAAACGGAGCGATCGCTCTGGGGGTTTGTCAGACGCGGCTGATTGACGCGGTGGCGGCATATGCATCTTTGTTAAACGGAGGATTCGCGGTAACACCTTACGGAATTACGGAAATCCTCGGTCAAAACGGGCAGGTGCTGTATTCCCGTTCCGACAGCGGACGCGCCAGACTGGTTAACCCGCGCTATGTCGCCGAACTGGATTCCGCTTTAATTGATGTTATTCAATACGGAACGGGCAAAAAAGCCAATCCGACGGTTTTAGCCAAAGGAAAAACAGGCACAACGCAAAATTACCGCGACGCCTGGTTTGTCGGTTATACGCAGGAACTGGCGGCCGGGATATGGGTCGGAAACGATGATGAAACACCGATGAAAAAAGTAACGGGCGGCAGTCTGCCCGCACAAATCTGGGGGAAAGTCGTTCACGATATTTCTTTACCGCCCTTAAAGGAAGAAGGTTATTGAGGTTTATAAACCGGATATTTCCCGGCCAGAACGTCATCGATTGACGATAGATCCTGACCGAACAGGCTGCGGTAAATCCAGTAATTGCCCATTACTTTTTTAACAAAACCGCGTGTTTCCCGCGACGGAATACCTTCGACAAACATCAAAGGATCGTCTTTGAAATCTTTGCGTTTCTGCCATTTAACCGTATTCCCCGGCCCACAGTTATAAGACGCGATCGTCATCAGAAGATTGCCGTCGATTGCTTTGTAATTCAAAAGCGTCTTAATTAATTCCTGACCGATCATCAGATTGTAGGGAATTCTGTGCAGTCGGCTGAGCTGGTAGGGCTGTTTTAAACGCCGTGCCATTAACCGGGCCGTTGACGGCATCAGTTGCATGACGCCGCGGGCGCCGGCTTTGCTGAACGCCCGATTTTTAAAACAGGATTCCTGACGGATAAAAGCGTATACCAGCGCTTTGTCCAGCTGCCAGCCGTTCGTCGGAGTCCAGTTGGGATAGGGAAACAAAGCGTCGTCGCCGTTCGGCGTTTCGATTTCACCGGACAAAGCGGCCAGGCGCACGCTCAGATCCGGGTATTCGGTAACGGATTCCGCATAGGCCAGCAGCTGCTTGCGCAGTTTTTTCTTTTCGGCGTAAAGTTTAATCAGTTCTTTTTCGGCGAATTCCATTTGTCCGATCTGAACAAAAGCAACGGCTCTGCGTCCGCCCGGTTCTTTTAAAACGGCGTCCATGTCCGGTTTTTCCAGAGAAGAACTTTTCCAGGAATGGCCGATCGGCCAGCCCAAAGCTCTTTGGGCCAGAATACCGTAAAAGAAATTCGGCGCGGCTGTTGCCGCCTGCTGCAGGTAGGAGGTGATTTCTCTGTATTTTTTTGTTTTTAACAAAACGCGCGTGGTCCAAAATGCCGCCGCGGATTTTTGCGTCGGAATGGCTTTCGGGTGGGCGGCCAGAGTTTTAAACGCTTTTTCGGCTTCTTCCCATTTCTGCATGCGAAAAGCCGTTAATCCGGCAACCCAATGGGCTGTCGGGTTGCGTTTGTCCGCACGCTTGATCGGTTCTTGTATCGTTTCCCATGCTTTTTCGTCCTGCCGGTCGATAAAATAAGCAAAAGCCAGCGCCGTCAGGGAATCGTCGCGGTCTTTTTGCGACAAATGTTTTTTCACATGTTTTTCATTTAAATGCAGCTTGGCAGCCAGCGTTTTGCCGCGGCGGATCGCCGAAGAAAAATACAGCATGGACATACGGACTTTTTTACGTTCCGGTTCGGGAACATAAGACGCCCTTTTGAAAAACACCAAATCAATCGGGTCTGCAATTCGTATGGAAGTACAGGCTCCGGCCGCCATATGCGCCGCCGGATCCGACGGCTTTTTCCGCGGCAGGGGCGCTTTTTTCTTCGCGGCCAGATTATAAACTTCTTCCGCAATCGGCAGATCGGCATATTTTTTCAGCCAATCACCCAGTTGTTTTTTGGTCGGCTGAGATTCTTCGGCCAGATAAATCTGCGCCAGAACATATCCTTTCAACAGATTATCTTCGACGGTTTCCAGTAAAATTTCTGCTTCTTTGAATGCGCCGTTGTCCAAATGGGAAAAAATCTGAGTATATAAAGTCTTATCCAGCGGCGATAAAACAGCTGTTTCAGCCGTATTTTCCGTTTCGGCCGGCGGAATTAATTGAATTAATTCTTCCGCACCGGCCGGCCGGCCGGCACACAGAAAAATCCCCGTCCAGAAAACAAAGCGGTATAAAAAACGATTCACCGACGATTGCCCGGGTTATTTTATGACAATATATTTTGAACAATCCTGACCGGTAGCCGTTCCCAGCTTGCATGAAATAATGTTTACTTTGGGTTTTGTCTGTACCATTGCAGGACATTTTTCCGAATACATACCTTGATCCCATACTTTTGAGGAATTCGGAGCAATATTCCTAAATCTCAGCGGATAATCAGAGCCAAGCAGAGTATAGGTTATCTTTAATTCTTTTATAGGAGTATCTGTTTTATTTTGTAAAACGATTTTCCAACTGCAAGACATTTTATATCCGGTCGGATTTTCATAAGAAGCGTCAGCCATGTAAAACCAGATTTCCCCTTTGGGCGGCGGAGGCGGAGGCAGGTTGGACCCCTGCGCGGATCCCTGTGCGGCCGCGATCGGTTTTTCCAAAGCGTCAAAAGAGGGCAGTTCATCGTCCCCCGCCGTTTGAGGCATAGCGGCAGGCTGCGGCCGCGGGCGGAACACCGGCTGAGCCGGCTGCTGCTGCGGTTTTGCGGCCTGCGCCGCGGAAGCAGCGCCCGTGCCGGTGTACGGATTTGTTTTGGCTGCCGGCGCAGGGGCGGTTTTTTCCGTCTTTTTTGCCGCGGTTTCGGCCGATACCGGCGATCTGGACGTATACTGTGCCTGCGCGGACAGGCTGGATCCCGTAAAAACAAGCGAAAGAACAAATAAGCGGCTGAAGCGCATTACAAACTCCTTTTGACGTAAAGGGAAGAAAATTTTAAACTCAGTTTACCTTAATTTATCTTTTTTTACATATAAAAAATGTATTTTGTTTCATGAAACAGGAGAAAGTGATGAAAAAATACTTTTTTTGCGGCGTCGGCGGCAGCGGTATGAGCTCTCTTGCTCTTGCTTTGAAAAGCAAAGGAGCGGATATCTGCGGGTCGGACAGATCCCGGGACGCGGGACTGTATGCGGAAAAGTTTCATATCCTGGAAAATCAGGGAATCCGTCTGTTTGCTCAGGACGGCAGCGGTATTGACGTTCGGACGGACGCTTTGGTCGTTTCTTCGGCTGTGGAAGAAACGATTCCCGACGTCATAAAGGCACGGCAGTTAAATGTGCCGGTATTGACGCGGGCACAGGTTCTGGCTGATTTTCTGCATGAACACAACGGCATTGCCGTCGGCGGCACCAGCGGCAAGACAACGACCGTCGGCATGATCGGCCATATTTTAAAGCAGGCGGGCGTCGATCCCAGTGTTATTAACGGCGGGGTGATGTTAAATTATGCGGATTCGCTGGGTATGGGAAACGTTATCGCGGGCCGCGGCGCGTTCTGCGTTATTGAAGCCGATGAAAGCGACGGATCCATCGAGCTGTACAGGCCGGCCGTTTCGATCGTCACCTCAATTTCTTTAGATCATAAACCCGTTGAAGAATTAAAAGCGTTGTTCGGCGATTTTGTTGAACGGGCCTCCGTCGGCGCCGTACTGAATGCGGATAACGCCGATACGATTGCGTTAAAGAATCGCAATTCAAATGTGTTGTCATTTTCCGTTCAGGGCGCGGACGCGGATTTAAAAGCCGTGAATATTGCCCCCGTTGAAAACGGCGTGCGTTTTATGCTGGACGGTGAAGAGGTTTTTTTGTCGGTCATCGGGCGGCATAACGTCGCCAATGCTTTGGCCGCGGTTGCGGCGGCGGAAATGATCGGGATTCCCAGAAATCAGGCTTTGAAGGCATTGGAGTCCTTTAAAGGAATATGCCGGCGGCTGGAAACGGTCGGCGTGACGAAAAAAGGCATTGCCGTTATTGATGACTTTGCTCATAATCCCGAAAAAATTTCTGCCGCGTTAAGCGCTTTAAAAGAATATAAAGGCCGATTAATCGTTATTTATCAGCCGCACGGATTTAAACCGACGAAAATCATGCGCGCCGGAATCGTCGAAGCGTTCGATCGGCTGCTGAGTCTGGACGATACGCTGATCATGCAGGAAATTTATTATGCCGGCGGGACGGCGCAGAAAGATATTTCTTCGGCCGATCTGGTCAGAGATCTGGAACGCACGGGAAAGCGCGTGCATTTTATTCCCGACCGCAAAAAAATAACGACACTGGTCAAAGGACTGGCTGCCAAAGGCGACAGAATTGTCATTATGGGTGCGCGCGACGAAACGTTAAGCGATTTCGCCCGCAGTATTTATGAGGCCGTCGCATGAAAACCATCGGCGTTTTAACGCCCTCCGGCGCTGTTGACGAAAAAGCTTTGGCCGGCGGTATTGCTTATTGGAAAAACAAAGGATATCAGGTCAAAGAATCGGCGCATTTGTACGCCAAAAATCGTTTTCTGGCCGGATCGGACGAAGAACGCGCCGCCGATTTAACCGCGTTATTCTGCGACGACAGCATTGATTTGATTATGGCGGCTTGCGGAGGATACGGGTCTGCCAGAATGTTGGGCAGGCTGGATTACCGGTTGATTGCCGCTCATAAAAAACCGTTCGTCGGGTTAAGCGATACGACCGCGCTGCAGTTGGCTTTGCTGAAAAAATCGAAACTGGTCAGTTTTTCGGGATATTTGATGAAACCGCGTTACGGACGCGAGATGTTTCCTTATACGGAGCAGTCTTTGTCCGATTGCTTGAACGGACGGGAACAGGTTTTTCCCGGGCTTGAAACCGATTATGACGGCGCAGAAATCGCCGGGCGGCTGATCGGAGGGTGTCTGTCTTTGGTTGTCGGACTGTCCGGAACGCCTTATTTTCCGGATATGTCCGGCAGTATTCTCGTTTTGGAAGATTTAAACGAAGAACCTTATGTGATAGACCGCATGTTAACGCAATTGGAAAATGCCGGTGTGTTTGAAAAAGCGGCGGCCGTTGTTTTCGGCGCTTTTATCGGCTGCAAGGCAAAAGATCCGGCGGACGGAACGATTGAAGACGTTTTGAACGAATGGAAACACAGAATAAAATGTCCCGTCTTTGCAGGGTTTCCCTATGGGCATCAGGCCGGGTCGGCCGTCTGGCCCGTCGGCGGGCAAGCGGTTTTAAACGCCGGGACAATGCGCGTTTCGGGGGTGGAGTTTAATGGTTGAGCTGTTAGCGCCCGCAGGGCAGGTTGAATCGGGTTATGCCGCTTTTGCTTACGGAGCGGACGCGGTTTATTTGGGGCTGACCCGTTTTTCCGCCAGAGCGGAAGCGGAAAACTTTACGCCCGACGTGTTTGACGGCTTTGTGCGTTACGCGCATGAAAACGGTAAAAAAGTGCTGACGGCGGTCAATACGGTTTTTTTTGAAAATGAAAAAGCCGATTTGATCGAAACGCTGCAAATAATTGACGCGGCCGGCGCCGACGGCGTGATTGTTCAGGATTTGGGAACGGCGCGGCTGATTAAAAAATATTTTCCCGCTTTGCGGCTGCATGCCAGCACGCAAATGGCCGTCCATAACCGCGAAGGGGCGGAAGCTTTGCGCGATCTGGGGTTTAAACGCGTTGTTCTGGCGCGCGAGCTGACTTTGGACGAAATTGAGGATATCTGTCGTGTTCCGGGAATTGAAAAGGAAGTCTTTATTCATGGCGCGCTGTGTTACTGTTACAGCGGACTGTGTTTGTTTTCTTCGATTTATGCGGGGCGCAGCGCCAATCGGGGAAAATGTATTTATCCCTGCCGCGAAATGTTTAACGTTGCCGGCGAATCAAAGCATGTTTTTTCCATGAAAGATATGGCGCAGGGGGAAAATGTGCGTCTGTTGGAAAAGGCCGGCGTGACGGCATTGAAAATTGAAGGGCGCAAAAAAAGCCCGCTGTACGTTTCCGCTGTCACTGATTATTACCGTTCGATTCTGGACGGGGAAACAAATCGGAAAACGCTGACGGAAAAACGTGACCGGATCAGTTGTATTTTCAGCCGTCCGACGACGGAACTGTATTTAAAGGGACGACGGAATTTCAATGTTGTCGATCCCGATATCGTCGGACACCGCGGTTTGGTTTTAGGAAAAATCGAAGGTTTTTCAACTCACGGCAAAGACAGATTTATCTGTTTTAAAACCGCGGCGGCGATCGGGCGGTATGACGGCATACAGATTGATTTGCCAAAGACGGAGCGGCCTTTCGGATTTTCGGCCGAAACACTGCGCGTGAAAGGAAAAAGTGTTTTTGAAGCGCCGGCGGGCAGCCGGGCAGAAATCGCTCTGCCCGAAAAAGCGCCGTTCGTTCCGGTCGGCGCGACGGTTTATTTATCTTCTTCGGGCGCGGTAAAGAAAGCATATCCTTACGCAAGGCCAAAAGAATCGGAGCCCGCGGGAAATGTTGTTTCGGTCGTCGTTATCGTTAAAAACGACGGCATTTCTGCCGAAGCGGCGGGGATAACCGTTTCGACGCCAGGAAATTTTTCTGCGGCCAAATCCTTTGAAACGGCGCAAAAGGCCGTTTCCGACGCTTTTTCAAAGACGGGCGGAACAGGGCTTGTTTTAAGCAGACTGACTGTCGAAAATCCTGAAAAGCTGTTTGTGCCGCTGTCTGTTTTAAATGAATTGCGCCGGCGGTTGTATGAGCAGACCGGGGCAGTATTGGCACAGGCGCGGCAGGAACAGAAAACGCGGGAAAAGGAAAATATTTTAAAACAGGAAACGTTTCCGGCGGTTGTTTTGCCGTCCGGCGGTGTTTTTTACAGCGTTAAAACGGACGATCCGGTTCTGGTTGCCGCCCTGATGCGGGAAGAAATGCCGGTTGACGAAATCGTTTTTGAATTATCGCCGGATATGTTGGCGGCTTTGCCGAATGCATTGCCGAAAGAAAAAATCCGTTTTGCTCTGCCGGCGGTTGCCAGAGCATGGGAAACGGAATCTTTAAAGCGTGATGTTCAGGCTTTGATCGGCGCCGGATATGAAAGATTTGAAATCGGCAATGTATGGGGATTAAGTGTTTTTAAAGGACAGAAAGTTGATCTGTCTTTTGACTGGCCGATTTATGCGGCGAATTCTTCCGCGGCGCGGACATTGGCGGATTTGGGGGCGTCCGGATTTGTCGTGTCGCCCGAAACGCCTGATCCGGCCGGTTTGTTCGCCGCTTTTCCCGATCTGGCGGCGGGGGTCGTTTATCAGGATCCGCCTTTGTTCATATCGGAAACGTGTCCGTATGCGGCTTTGGACGGGAAATGTCAAAAATGCGGCGGAAACCGGCAGGAAATAATAACGTCAAGGTACGGTGAATTTGTTTCCGTGATGAAAAACTGCCGGCATTTTTTGTTGTCGAAACGTCCCGTCGTGAAAAAACGCGAAATGCTGGCTGCCGGCGCAAAGCGGCTGCGCGTGGAATTTATGCACAGGTCTGACGATGCGGTTCGGAGAATTGCCGAATTGCGCCGTTTGATTCAAAAATAACTTTTATTTGAACTTCGGGCGGTCTTGATTTAAAATGTTGCTTTGTTACGGTAGGAAACCGTAAGTCATTAACGAAGAAAGAGCGTGATAAAATGGCAAAATACCCTGTACAGCCCAACGATGTTTTTCAAAAAGCCAGCGGTTTGACGTCAAAATGGCTGGTAGAACGAGTCATTGAGTTCCCCGATCTGCCGCCGCATGTTCGTTTAAACGAGCAGGGCGGGAACGAAAGAACCGTGACGGTTGCGCTGTCGGCTCTTTTGGATCCGCGTCAGTGGAAATCCGTTAAAGTATCCGCGCCGCAGGAAAAGCCGTCGGTATAAATTTCGCCGTTGTTTGACAGGATCCCGTGCCGCCCGAGTTGACAAACCCGGGCGTTTCATACTATCCTTTGGCAGAATAAAGGATAAAATGTTCGTATGAAAATATTTCCGCATTATTGAAAAATATCCGTTTCCGCTTTCTTGGCGCCGTCTTTGTTTCGGACAGGCCGCAGGCTGCGGAACGTTTTTATCTGCCGGAAAACCAAACCGCTTTTGTACGGATCGAAAAGTTTTCAAAGGAACGGAGCATGGGTGAATCAAAAAAAGATAAAAAATCAAAATATTCCATCAGAAATTTATCGACAAAGGATCTGGATCAGTACAACGCCCTTTTGCGTTATTCCTTTCAAGTGACCGAAGACGAACTGATGCGCACGGGCTGGCGGGCCGACGAAATCAAGCAGTCTAAGTTTCCCGTATTGGAACGCGCCGACGTTTTGGGGTGTTTTGACCGTAAAGAACTGGTTTCCCAGTTTGCCGTTTATCCGTTGAAAATGAATATTTACGATTCCGCCTGTCCGATCGGATTTATTACCAGCGTCTGCACATATCCCGAATATTCCGGCAAAGGAATTATGTCGAATCTGATGCACAAGAGTTTAATCCGTATGAAAGAAAGAGGACAGCTGTTAGCTTTGCTTTATCCCTATTCCATTCCGCTGTACCGTAAATTCGGCTGGGAAATTATTTCCAACAAGATTTCTTATACGGTCAAGGATCGTCAGATTCCCGTACAGGCTAAAGTGTCGGGATTTGTACGCCGCGTAAATTGGGAAAATGAAGATTTCATGGATTTGCATGCACGTTTTGCCAAACAGACGCACGGTTGTTTATACCGCGACAAACTGGCGTGGGAGGAATATTGGCGCTGGGACGAAGACGATACTGCCGTCGCGGTTTATTACGACGCGAAAGAAAAGCCTTTGGGATACATGGTCTATTTAATTAAAGACGATGTGATGCATATCAAAGAAATGATTTATTTGAACACGGAAGCGCAAAAAGGGCTGTGGGAATATATCCGCGCTCATGATTCCATGATTGACGAAGTGCGCGGCAATACTTATTTCAATGAACCGATCGCTTTTTATATGAATGACGGCGATATCCGGGAAACGATCCGGCCGTATATTATGGGGCGCATTGTCGATGTGGCGGAATTTTTTAAAAAATATAACTGTAATCCCAATGAAAAGGGAGTGCGTATCGCTATTGAAGTAACGGATTCTTTTTTGGACTGGAACAATGTTAAACTGACCGTTTTATTTAAAAAAGGAAAATGTAAGATCGTTAAAGACGATATTGCCCGTTACCATGTCCGTATGTCGGTTGCGACTTTGACGGCGCTGCTGGTGGGGTATAAAACGGCATTGCAGCTGTTCCGGGCAGAACGTATCGAAGGCGATATAGATGCCGTACGCCGGTTAGACGATGTGATTTTGCACGAAAGCCCGTATATTTCCGATTATATTTAGCCGTTACTGCCAGTATCCGAACAAAGGGTACTGTGCTTCGACACGGTAATAAGAGCCGTCGCCGTCAGTCCGCGGGTGGCTGGAAAACAGCGTGAAGTGGTCGATATGGAACTCCGGCGAACGGAACAGGTTGTTGTATTCCAGAAATTTATGCACATCTTCGACGCCGGTGCCGTAAAGTTTGGCCAAAGTGCAGTGGGCATGAAATTTATGCTTGTCCGGCGGCAGACGGTGGCGGGATACGACGCTTTCCAGTTTGTCATGCAGAAAATCCAGCGCCTGATAATTGCTGACGCCGGCCCACAGATGACGCATTTGCAGACCGTTTGCGAAAAATCCCACCTGCGCCATTTGCAAATCGAAAGCGGGTGCGCGGAGCTGCATAAAGCCGTCGTGCAGATCGTTGGCGTCGTCTTCGTCAATGTTGCCGATAAAGCGCAGCGTGATGTGCAGATTATCCTTTTCCACCCATTTTGCATTCGGAACGCCGCCGCGCAGGGCGTAAAGCTGTTCTTTGATGTTTTCGGGCAGTTCAATACCGGCAAAAAGGCGTATCATGGTTTTTCTCCCTGTTTTTTTGTTTAACGGCAGTATAAAATAAAAGGCTTAAAGAATTCTTTCGCCGCTGAGGAATTGACTTTTCCCCGGCTTTTAAGGAAAATAAAAAAAATAAGTATATGAGGTCTTTATGCAGGACGGTCCGTTCGTCACATTTGAAAATGAAAAACAGATCAAGGAGGCTTTGGAACGCTGGCAGACGTTCGCTTTGGTTGACGCCGTAAAAAGTTTAAAGGACTGTCAGGCTTTGCGGCAGGCTGTAAAAACGCTGGAAAAAACAAAAGCGGCCGAATTGCTGAAAGATAAAGATAATCCCGAAAAATGGCTGGAATTATACCGCGCTCATCAGGTGCTGGATCAAAAGGCCATAACAATGGGGGAAAAAGAACAGCCGTGGACAAATGAAGAATTTTTGTTCGACGCGCTGCTGTCTGCCGTTGTGCGCGGCGTTATGCACGAACATCTGGACATTGATCCCGAAGAAGACGGACTGGATTTAAATGTTATTTTATCACAGATGTCCGCTCCGGCTGATTTTTTTGATACGGAAGTCGAAAAAGACGAAGTTTTTCAGGAAGCTTTGGCCGCGTCCGACGCCCGGGACGTTTTTAAAGTTCATTCCCGTCTGGCGCATATTTTAACAAAATGCAATAATTCCTATACGTTAAGGCGGGCCGATTATACTTTGGAAACGGTTAAAATGCCCGTTATGGGATTTTTGGGCAAAAGCCTGTTTCCCGCGCTGGGCAATATGTTTAAAAAGGTGCAGTCCAAAACGCCGTGCGGCAAAGGGCGCGGCGACTGGGTTGACACGCCGACCAGTTTTATGCTGGCCAGAACGAACGACGTTTTGCAGGAAGCCAAAGGCCGCTTGTCCATGTATGCCGAAGAAAAAGAAGAGCAGGAAGCGGCGCGGATCAGGCGCAAAAAAATCTGGCGCAAGGTTAAATCCGTTTTCCGCGGCAGATAAATCCGTCGGACCGGATATTTTTACGGATCGTTTTTCTGCTTTTTCGTGATTTTAACGCCGAATACACGCCAGACCGTTTTGTCGGGCAGGACGGATTTCGACCAGAACAGGCCTTTTTTGAAATACTTCGGCTGGATTTGGCGGCGCAGTTCATCAACCGGGTTGCGGCGTTTGGTAAAATCCTTTTCCTGTTTGACCAGATCGCCCCAGCGGTCTTTGAAAATTTTGTCGTTTTTTTCCAGCTGCTGTTTGCGCGCCGCGCTGCCGAAAGACGCATGGCGTTTATGGTAAACATATAAATTGTCGATCAGAACGCAGCGCAGACCTTTCGACGTCATGCGGAACGACAAGTCGCGTTCTTCGTTGAATCCTTTGCCGTAAATTTCGTCCAGCACGCCGAATTTATCCAGCGCTGATTTGCGCAGGCAAAGGCAGAATCCTTCGGCCGTCGGAATAGTCGGATATGTCGGAATGTGTAATTGTTCAATCTTTTCGTTCATGGACGCGACCGTTTCCCCGTCGCGCAGAGGAATAAAGTAAGATCCGCTGTAAGACGCGATCGGCGAAGCCGCCGCAATCAGCGGATCGGAATCGAAACAGGCGGCGATTTTGGCATTAAAGCCGGCGGGGATCATTGTGTCGCTGTTCAGCAGAACAACGATTTCCCCCTGCGCTTTGGCTATGCCGTTGTTGCAGGTTTTCGGAAATCCGCTGTTTTCGCCGTTGCGCATCAGTGTGAATTTGTCAGGATTGGTTGCGGCTTCTTTTTTTAAATAAGCTGCGGTTTCTTCTTCAGAGCAATCATCGACAACCAGGACTTCGCCGTCGGAAAAATCAAAGTTTTCTTTGACGCTTTCCAAACATTTTTGAACGTCTTGCACCGCGTTGTAAACGGGAATGACCACACTGATTTTCATTGCTTTTTTCCTTTGTCAGAAAAGATCCCTGTCCTCATTATTACAAGCCGGAGCGTTTTTTATCAACTTTATCTTTTCCGGATAAGAATTTTCCTTGACCTGTGCGGTATTCGGAAGTATTTTTTTCGCAAAGTTTTAAAACGTTTAAATAACTTTAACTCGAGTTCACAATGGTTAATAAAACAGGAAGCGATTTCCAGTCACTGATCCTTAAACTGCATGCCTATTGGGCGCAAAAAGGGTGCGTGATCCTGCAGCCTTACGATATGGAAGTCGGCGCCGGCACGTTCCACCCCGCGACGATTTTGCGCGCTTTGGGGCCGGAACACTGGAAAGCGGCTTATGTTCAGCCGTCGCGGCGTCCCGTTGACGGCCGTTACGGCGAAAATCCCAACCGTTTGCAGCATTATTATCAATATCAGGCGATCCTGAAACCTTCGCCCGAAAACGTTCAGGAGCTGTATCTGGACAGTCTGAAAGTGCTGGGCATTGATCCGGCGCATCATGATATCCGCTTTGTCGAAGACGACTGGGAAAGCCCGACGCTGGGCGCCTGGGGGCTGGGCTGGGAAGTCTGGTGCGACGGCATGGAAGTGTCGCAGTTCACTTATTTCCAGCAGGTCGGCGGATTTGAATGTTCTCCGGTCTGCGCCGAACTGACGTACGGGCTGGAACGGCTGGCAATGTATATTCAGGGCGTTGAAAACGTCTATGATCTGGATTTTAACGGCGACGGCGTGACCTATGGCGACGTGTTTCACCAAAATGAAGTCGAATACTCAAAATACAATTTTGAATGTGCCGATACGTCCTTGCTGCTGCAGCATTTTAAAGACGCGGAAAAAGAATGTCAGGCTTTGTTAAAAGCAGAAATTCCTCTGCCGGCCTATGACCAGTGCATCAAAGCGTCGCACCTGTTTAACCTGCTGGACGCCAGAGGCGTGATCAGCGTAACCGAGCGCGCGGCCTATATCGGGCGCGTGCGCGCTTTGGCCAAAGGGTGCTGCGAAGGCTGGTTGAAAAGCCGCGGCCATTTAAAGGCGGAGGAGTAAGTCATGAGCGAGTTTTTCCTGGAACTTTTCAGCGAAGAAATTCCCGCCCGCATGCAGGCGGACGCCGCGGAACATATCCGGAAATTTATTACGGACGCTTTGGGTAAAAGCGAACTGAAATTTGACGAAGCTGTTTCTTTCGTCGCCAGCCGCCGTCTGGGGTTGTGCGTCAAAGGGCTGCCCGCCGCGCAGGCCGATCTGGTCGAAGAAAAAAAAGGCCCGTCCGTTTCAGCGCCCGAACAGGCTTTGAACGGTTTTCTGCGTTCCGTCAATATGACTAAAGATCAGTTGGAAGTCCGCGAAACACCGAAAGGGACGTTTTATTTCGCTTCCTTGTCACGCAAAGGACGGCCCACAGCCGAGGTTTTGCAGGAAACGGTCGCGGCTTTGCTGACGACTTTCCCGTGGCCGAAATCCATGCGTTGGGCGGAACACAAGGAACACTGGGTGCGCCCGCTGCACGCGATCGTATGTCTGTTTGACGGCGCGGTCGTTCCGGTCGAATTCGCCGGTGTAAAATCGGGCAATAAAACATACGGGCATCGTTTTCTGGCGCCAGCGGCGTTTGAAGTAAAGGATTTCGCGGATTATCAGAAAAAAATCCGCGACGCTTTTGTCCTGATCAATCCGGAAGAACGTAAACGGCTGATTTCCGAACGGGCGCATACTTTGGCCGAAAGCGCCGGATTCAAACTGTTGGAGGACGAAGGGCTGCTGAATGAAGTCGCCGGGCTGGCGGAATATCCCGTGCCTTTAATGGGAAAAATTGACGATGAATTCATGTCCGTTCCCCAGGAAGTGTTAATTACGTCCATGCGGGCAAACCAGAAATATTTCTGTATGACGGACGAAAACGGCAAAATGGCGCCGCGGTTTATCGTCGTGGCCAATATGCAAACGGCCGACGGCGGCAAAGAAATCATCGCCGGCAACGAACGCGTGCTGCGCGCGCGTCTCTCCGACGCTCGGTTTTTCTGGGACGAAGACCGCAAAACGACACTGGCTTCAAAGGTTGAAAAACTGCAGGCGCGCGTTTTTCATGCCAAGCTGGGGTCTGTCGCCGACAAAGTTGAACGCATGCGCAAGTTGCTGCCCGAATTACTAAAGTATATTCCGGGGGCGGACGCTGCCGATGCCGATCGCGCGGCGCTGTTGTGCAAAGCCGATTTGTCCGCCGGCATGGTCGGGGAATTTCCCGAACTGCAGGGAATTATGGGGCGGTATTACGCGCGTTTTGACGGGGAAAATGAAGCGGTCGCCGAAGCGATCGCCGAACATTATTCTCCGCTGGGGCCGAAAGACGACTGTCCGTCCGCGCCGCTCAGCGTTGCCGTTGCTTTGGCCGACAAGATTGATACTTTGGTCGGGTTCTGGTTGATTGACCAGAAACCGACGGGTTCAAAGGATCCTTTTGCGCTGCGCCGCGCTGCGCTGGGGGTCGTCAGGCTGATTTTGGAAAACAAAATCAATATGCCGATTTTTCAGATATTGAACGCTGCCCGCGCCGTTTACGGCGATTCGGCGCAGGCCGCCGTTGCCGAGGCAATGACGGAATCTGAAAAAAGAAACGAAAACGGAGAACCGACCGTTTTAATCAACTGGTCCGTACGCCAGATGATTTCATTGTTGAACTTTATTGCCGAACGGCTGAAGGTCGCCATGAAAGACAAGGGCGTGCGCCATGACTATATTACGGCTGTTTACGGTTTGGCACAGGGAAATAATGTTGAATTGATTGACCTGTGCCGCATCATTGCGCGCGTCGGCGCTTTGACGAAATTTCTTTCGACCGAAGACGGCGAAAATCTGCTGACGGCGTATCGCCGCGCGGCAAATATCGTCCGGATCGAAGAAGGAAAGGATAAATGCTCTTATACGCAGATGCCGGACAAAGCGTTGTTTGGCGCAGAACAGGAAGGAGCATTGTTTGACGCGCTCAGTCAAGTTATGTTAAACAGTTCAAAGAAGATTGCTTCGGACGATTTCGAAGGCGCGATGGAGGATCTGGCAAAACTGCGCGGTCCCGTCGATGCGTTTTTTGAAAAAGTCCAGGTAAACTGTGACGACGTTCAGCGTCGCGCCAACCGTTTGCGCATGTTGTCGATGATCGTGCGCGCAATGGGCGGCGTCGCTGATTTTTCTGTAATTGAAGGGTAAGGAGATATCTAACCACCATGACAAAATGGGTTTATAAATTCGGCAACGGAAAAGCCGAAGGTAAAGCTTCCGACAAAAATTTGTTGGGCGGCAAAGGTGCTAACCTGGCGGAAATGAGCTCGATCGGAATTCCTGTTCCTCCCGGCTTCACGATTTCCACCGAAGTCTGCACGTATTATTACGCCAACGGCAAAACATTCCCCGCCGATCTGGCCGAACAGGTCAAAGAAGGCGTCGCTTTCTGCGAATCGATCGTTGGCAAAAAATTCGCCGATCCGAATGATCCGCTGCTGTTTTCCGTACGTTCCGGCGCCCGTATTTCCATGCCGGGCATGATGGACACCGTTCTGAACCTGGGGCTGACGGACGAAACTGTAAAAGGTCTGGCCAAAGCGTCCGGCGACGAACGTTTCGCTTATGACTCTTACCGTCGTTTCATTCAAATGTATTCCGACGTTGTGATGGGCGTAAAGCATGAAAACTTTGAACATGCCCTGACAGCGCTGAAGGACAAAAAAGGATACAAATCCGATACCGACATGACGGTTGACGATTTAAAAGAACTGATTGCCGAATACAAAAAAATCGGCGAAAAATTCGGCAAACCCGTTCCGCAGGATCCCAATGAACAGTTATGGGGCGGCATCGGCGCCGTGTTCATGAGCTGGATGGTCGACCGCGCGATTTATTATCGTAAATTGAACGATATCCCCGAAGACTGGGGAACGGCCGTTAACGTTCAGACAATGGTGTTCGGCAACGCCGGTGACGATTCCGCGACGGGCGTCTGCTTCTCGCGCGACCCGTCTACGGGTAAAAACGCTTTCTACGGCGAATTTTTGATCAAGGCTCAGGGCGAAGACGTTGTGGCCGGTATTCGTACGCCGCAGCAGATTTCCAAAGAAGGCAAAAAGGAACGCGGTTCCGATCTGCCTTGTATGGAAGAAGCCATGCCGGAACTGTACAAACAGCTGTGCGATATCCGTGAAACGTTGGAAAAGCATTACCGCGATATGCAGGATATGGAATTTACCATTCAAAACGGCAAGCTGTACATGCTGCAGACCCGTAACGGCAAACGCACCGCCGCCGCGGCCGTGAAAATGGCTGTCGATATGGTTAACGAAGGCCTGATTGACAAGAAAACGGCTCTGCTGCGCGTTGAACCGAAACAGTTGGACGATTTGTTGCACCCGACTTTGGATCCGAAGGCCAAAAAGGACGCGATTAAAGAAGGCCGTCTGTTGACGCAGGCTTTGAACGCTTCTCCGGGCGCTGCCGTCGGTCAGGTTGTTTTTTCGGCCGATGACGCTGAAAAATGGGCTGAAGAAGGCAAGAAAGTCGTTCTGGTTCGTGTCGAAACGTCTCCGGAAGACATTCACGGCATGCATTCTTCTCAGGGTATTTTGACGGCGCGCGGCGGTATGACGTCTCACGCGGCCGTGGTTGCCCGCGGTATGGGTACGCCGGCTGTCTGCGGTGCTGCCGATGTCAAAGTCGATTACGCCGCCAAGAAGATGACAATCAAAGGCGTTGAAATCAAAGAAGGCGACGTCATTACGCTGGACGGAACGACCGGTGAAGTTATCAACGGCGCCGTTGCTTTGAAAGACGCCGAGCTGACCGGTGATTTCGGTGTGTTCATGGGTTGGGCTGACGAAGTTCGCAAGCTGAAAGTCCGCACGAACGCCGATACGCCGCATGACGCGCAGGTCGCCCGCAAGTTCGGCGCCGAAGGAATCGGCTTGTGCCGCACGGAACACATGTTCTTTGATCCGATGCGCATTAAGCACATGCGTGAAATGATTCTGGCTGAAAGCGAAGAAGCACGCCGCGCCGCTTTGGCAAAACTGCTGCCGTATCAGCGCGAAGACTTCAAAGGCCTGTTCCTGGCTTTGGAAGGTCTGCCCGTGACGATCCGTCTGTTGGATCCGCCTTTGCACGAATTCCTGCCGACGAAAGAACCGGAACAGCGTGAAATCGCAAAAGAACTGGGTATTTCTCTGGAGGCCGTTCAGGCGCGTGTTCATCAACTGCATGAAGCCAACCCGATGCTGGGTCTGCGCGGCTGCCGTCTGGGATTAACCTATCCTGAAATTACCGAAATGCAGGCGCAGGCGATTTTTGAAGCCGCTGTCGAAGCGTCTAAGGAATTGGGCAAACAGGTTGAACCTGAGGTCATGGTTCCGCTGATTGACACGAAGAAAGAGCTTGACATGATGAAAGCGATCATCGTGAAGAAAGCGGAAGAAGTTATGGAAAAGGCTGACGTGAAATTCAATTACATGGTTGGAACCATGATTGAAATGCCGCGTGCCGCTTTGACGGCTGATAAAGTTGCCGAAACGGCGGAATTCTTCAGCTTTGGTACAAACGACCTGACGCAGACGACATTGGGTATGAGCCGTGACGACGCGGGATCTTTCCTGCCGAATTACGTTGCCAAAGGCATTTTCGCCAAGGATCCGTTCAAATCCATTGATGAAGAAGGCGTCGGCCAGCTGGTCCAGATGGCTGTTGAAAAAGGCCGCAAGACCCGCCCGAATATCAAACTGGGCATTTGCGGCGAACACGGCGGCGATCCGTCGACAATCGACTTCTGCCACCGCGTTGGTTTAACATACGTTTCCTGCTCGCCGTTCCGCGTGCCTATCGCACGTTTGGCCGCGGCTCAGGCGGCTGTACGCAACGCTTAATCACGGTTGCAAAGCAAAAGAAAGCCTCCTGCCGAAAGGCGGGAGGCTTTTTGTTTGTTCGGATTACGTATGAAAAAGGGGAAAAATGGATTGCCGCGGCCTTACGGCCTCGCAATTTCGAAAAGAGAAATAAAAACAAACCGAAACTGCGAACGCAAAAATACCCCTCTCGAAACTGCGAACGCGAAGCGTGAAGCAGTCCATAGAGCAAGAGAGTGATACGGAAGAGGGAATTGCCGCGGCCCTACGGCCTCGCAATTTCGGGAAAAAATCTACGCTTGAAGTTTTTTAATAAATTCTGCGGCATCAATTCCAATACAATCGGCTATTTCCAAAAACTCGACAATATCCAGCCGACGTTCGCCGTTTTCATATTTTGAAACATAAGACTGCGGTTTTTTTAACATTCGCGCTAACTGCGTTTGCGTGATTCTTTTATCGCGTCGTTCTTGAATCAACATTCGCGTAAATAAACAGTAGAGATCTGTAAAAACGGATTTCGTCATGGATTTAATCCTTTGATATTGACAAAGGATTAAATCCTGTTTTAGAATATCCCAAATTAGGATATTTTTTAAATATCAGCGAATCTATATTCGTTCGGGCGAGTTTTTTAAGATGAAACCAAAATTTTTTATACTGTTGTTATTCCTGTGTTCATGTTCAGGCAATAAATTTATAGAGTATTACGAACCGGTTACAGCTGTATCGGCTGATGTTTTTCCTGAAAAGCAAGTTGTCCGTCGTTCCCGCGGACGTGGAAACAGACATTCTGCCGTATTTCCTGAAAAACAGGTACGAAATATTCCGAAAGAATAAAGTCATTCACAGATCAGGGATATATTGTTATCGGCCAATCTGTTTTTCAAGGAACGTGGGAACCGAGATATTTAGCCGTTCAGGCAGCGCGGCAATATGGGGCGGACATTGTTGTCATAACATCAAAACAAGAAAGTGAACTCATAAAAAACGGTATTGTTCCAATGGCTCAGCCGAACGTTGCCGTTTATTCCGGAAATGTCGGGGGACGGTCGTTTCATGGATCAGCCGCCGGGGTATCAACAGGATATGTCAATTATCAGTATAAAGAGAAAATTTATAAACAAAGAGCTTCTTTTTTGAAACTCTTAAAGGGTAAAGAGATAAAATAATGAAAAAATTGTTTGTGTTGATTTTGTTTGTTTCAAGTTGTGTTGTTAATAACGGGTATTATTATCCCGTGCATAAAAAAACGGATCCGCAGGTTTCTTATACAGAAAAACAAAATGCGACTTTTTCGATTTCTATTTATAAAGAAGGAATTGGAGAAGATTTTGTAAAAGAAGAAAAAATAAGAAAAGAAATAAGGAACGAGTTTCAAAAAACAGGGTTGTTTAATACATTTTCGTATGTCTTTTTTAATGAAAAAAGCGATTTTCATTTTCATTTTGATATAAAAGTAACGGGCAGCGGGCAAGAAACAGCGCCTTTGGCTTTTTTGTCCGGATATTTTTTGACGACTATTCCCGTTTCATATCATTCTAATCATGATATAACAATGTTCCTTTATATTGATCAAAAAGAAGTCTACTCAATTACCGCCCCCGTACATACAAGAGTAATAGTATGGTTACCGCTTATTTTGCTTTCTCCGACAGCTTGGTCTGCAGGGGCAAACGTCCGTAAGAATGCAATAAATTATTTTATTCAGGAAGTTTTTGATAAAAAATTGTATATGCCTTCAACATTTAAAAATCTGCCGGGATAAAAAAGAGAAAATAAATTTGAATACCAGCTTATTTCCTTCTCATTTTTCCCGGATCAGGCGGAAGCAGACGTTATTATATCCTTTGGCAGGATCGCGGCTTTCCGCGCGTTCTTCGGTACGGCATTTCAGACGCGGAGAATCAAAAGATCCGCCTTTGACTGCTTTTTGCGCGCCGTTTCTGGGCGTTGACGTCCATTCCCAGCAATTCCCCCACATATCAATCGCGCCGCTGGCTGATAACGTGTTTTTATAAGCGTCTACGGCGCTTGTCGACATTTGAATGCCGTTATTGAACTCCGCATCTTTGGGCATATGACCGGCTGCCAATTCCCATTCCTGTTCGGAAGGCAGGCGATAGGTTGTTCTTTCATCTTGTTCGGAAAGCCATCGGGCATATGCGACAGCGTCATGATAAGAAATGTTTGTGGCGGGGTATTTGGACTCATATGCGGGAAACGGTTGTTCGGTCCGGTCTGTTTGCTTTAAAAAAACGGCGTATTCTTCTTTGGTTACGGGCGCATAAGCAATTTCGACGTTTTGCGCCGCGCCTAAAACAGGCAGATATCCGTCTTTGGCCTGACGCGCGCCAGGACGCAGGCGCGGATCCGTAAAACGGCGCATGCTCTGTTCAATACGGTTTTCTTTGTCTTGAACGACTTCATCGACAATTTTCTGCATTTCAAGAATTTTAGATTCGTGTCTGGCCGTTCGTTTCAATTCTTCCAATTTGGCTGTTTTGCGGGCGATGACGTTGTCATAGTTCTTTTCAACTTGTTTTCTTAACGCGGCGCGGTTTTCTTCTGTCGGATTTTCACGGTAAGCGGCGATCAGGCGTTTGGTTTCTTCATTCAGTTGCGGGCGTTCTTTTTCAACAGTCTTGCTGAATTTGTGCGTTTTCGGCGTATCGTCTGAAGCGGTAAATCCCATACAAAAAAATGAAGCGATGCCTAAAAGAAATAAGATTTCTCCCGTCTTTTTATTCATGGTTTTCCTCCGGCTTTGTAAAGAATATACTTCTTAAACGGAGCATAAATCGTTTTCTTGCGCAAGATGTTGACTCTTTATTTAATTTGTTCAATATCTTTTATGTACTTGTGAATGAAAGGAATCTTTGATGAAACAAAAGAAAAAGCGTAATCCGGTCGCTTATGAACTACTTTGTTCCGGAAAATACAGGAAAAGAGTTCTGAAGAACAAAAAAATTTATTCCCGCCGGGAAAAACACCCTAAAAGCTTCGGTAAACAATATCCGGAGCTTTTATTTTGTTCCATATTTATAAATCTTCATATAAAGCCGTTTCATTAATAAAATAAACAGGGCGTTTTTTTCCTTTTAACGGATTACAATGTTGTGTCAGATCATATTTTTTATCTGCTGCAGGATAGGTAATACCCGCTAACGTTGCGATCGTTTCAAAATCGTATTCTTCTGTCAGAGGCTTATCCGTATTGCACGCCAGATTATCTTTTGCGGTTTGTTTTGTTATCTTATTTAAAGCCGGATTCAGAAGAATCATTGCTGGAATATGAAAAGCATTTTGGCAATTCGGCGGCAGATGAAAAGAACCTTTATCAAAAATACAAATACCATGGTCAGATGAAAAAAATAATAAAGAGGGTTCTTTTCTGTTGTTTATTTTAGTCATAATATCTGCAATTATTTCTGCTGAATATGAAATGGCATTGTTGTAATGATAAAGCTCTTTTTCTTTTGTTGGTTTTTTGAATGCGGCAATAACGTTTTTAAAAAAAGCATTAGAACGAGGATAACGGTTGGCAAATGAAACGTGAGCGCCGATCATTTTAATGACAATCAGTTTCTTTGCTGCGGGTTTAGACAGGATTTCATCAAGAACGGGCAGTATTTTTTTATCGGTTTCGGCAGTAATATTTTTTTCATATTGGATAAAATTGTCAGCCTCTCGGTAAATCAGGCTTAACTCGTTCTTTTCGGAAGAAGTATTAACGTAGTGTACGAAATATGTTTCATAGCCGGCTTCTTTAAAAAGTGAGAAAATGGATTTTTCATGAAAAAACGGCATGTGATCCGTTGCTTTTTTTCGTGATAAAATCATTGGTATTGAATCAATAGTACCTGGATATTGCGATATCATATCAGAAAATCTGTATAGAAAAGGAAAACGACCGGCGTATTTGTCAAAGGCGGGTGAAAATTCAGCTTGACGATGACTTTTTCCTATTAGCAGGACGACAGTGTCAGCTTTTGTTTTCTGCTTGTATGGAAAAAAGTGAAATGCATTGACTTTTGCCAATATGTCGGCTCGTTCGGAAGAAAAAATCGATAAAAACATTAATCGGGTACGAGAAACGCAACCGAATGCGCAACTGAGAAAAACTGTTATGAAAATTGCTGATTTCCATAGTTTGGAAATACCTGTCATCTTCGGTTTGTAAAAAAACAAACCGGGCAGGCATAAAACAAACAAAGCCAGCATCGTTACTTCAGGCATTCCCAGTTTAGGAATGTATTCTAAAATTTCAGCTTTATTCGTGTCTGAAATAAGCCTGCCAAGCTGTGCGCCGAAACTGAGCAGGGAATAGCCGTATGTGAAAAATAAGTGAGTTTCAATCGCAAGGATTAAAACAAGAGGACAAAAAACAATGGAAAAAAGAACAGGACCAAAAAATAATGCCGCGGCAATCATTCCTATGATGGTAATATATGTATCATAAATTGTTAAACCGATATCGCATCTCATAACCATTAAAATGGCGCTGTATGACAGTAACAATAAAATTCTTATTCCAAGGCTGAAACGTTCTTTACTGTTTAAAGAAAAGAAATAAGATTTAAGTGTTTTTTTGCTATTCATATTTTTTTGTCTTTCGTCGGTAGCCGCTCTCAATATAACTTAGGGTAAAAATTTTTTAAAGATCTTATAATATCCGACGCTTTTATTTTGTTTTTTCCTCCCGTTTTTCGTATAATAAAACCCGTTTTTGAAAAGGAGGTAAAAATGCCCGAACTGCCCGTAATTATGATTACTGATTTTTTGGATACTGACGTGCGCGGCATTTTTACAACGCAGTATGTTGAACCGCATGAAATGCTTTTGCTGCATAATTTGTCCGGATTAAAGGTGAAAATCGTTAAAGAACCGCCGACTGTTGCGACATACTTGTTTTCTCTGACAAACGGCTGGCTGGAAATTCAGCGTGAACCGGTCAGCGGAACCGTCACTTTCTTCCCCATGATGCTGCCCAAAGCGGACGAAGCCGTTGAAGCCGCCAAAAGAGAAGCTTCCATTGAAGAATACAGAAAATACAACGGATTGAGATATTTAAAGAATTTGGCGATTTTATTGGGAGAAGAACCGGAAAGCCTGGACAGCGTTGCGTTGGAATAATTTTATTCCCATTCGTCGTGCAGGTTTAAAGCCCGGACGTTTTCAGATTGTGTTTCGTCCTGTAAATAAACGGCAATCATACTGACCGGTACAAAAACGAATCCTTTTTGCTTTGCCTGCGGAATCCATTTTTTTAAAGCGTTTACCGTCGCTTTGTGCGGGTGGCCTATCCCGACCGCAAAACGATGCCGCAAGGCGTGTTTTTCCAGCAAAGAAAGCTGTTTCATTATTTCCCGTTCGTTTTGCGTGTTATCTAAAAAAACATTGCGGACGGCATAGGGAATATTTTCTTCCCGGGCTATTTTTTTAGCCACGCTGCGGCTTGAAGTCAGAGAGTCTAAAAAAAGCAAACCTCTTTTTTCGACTTCTTCCATAACCGCCCGCATGGCCCGGCTGTCCGCGGTAAAACGGCTGCCCATGTGGTTATTGATGCCAACGTATCCGGGAAATGAACCCAACATTAAGTCCAGCCTGTCTTTTATTTCTTCCGCCGTCATTTCCGCGCGTAAAGCTCCCGGCCCGGGATTGAATTTGGCGTTGATCGGCTCCATCGGCGTATGCACCAACAGTTCATGTCCGGCGGCTCTGGCCTTTTGTGTCTGGTCAGGCAGATCATCGGCATAATACAAAAAAGAAGCTGTCAGCGGCGCCGGCAAAGCCAGGACTTCTTTTGTCATTTTTCGGTTGACGCCCAAATCGTCAATGACAATGGCAATCATCGGGCTGTTTTCATCAACATCTGGTATCGCAACGGCATATTCCAGCCATGGCGGCAGAGGTGTTTCATCATTTGTTTCTTCTTCGGTAAAAAACAGACCGGCAATATCAAAAGCGCCTTGTTCTTTATTTCCGGAAATTTGGCTGTCGCTGCCCCAGACGCCTTTTACCGCTGCCCGGGGCGCGGCGGAATCCGTATCACCCCATGGCGAAACGGCAAAAGCCGCCGACCCGCGGCAAATCAAAATGAAACAAACGAAAAAACGGATAAAAGACAATTTAAAAAAAACTCCGGCAAGTCAATTTCTTTTAGAAATATAGGTTAAAAGGTTAAAAATTTTCTTGATAAAAATGAAGAACTAAAGTAGAACAAAAAGAGAAACTTTGTTCACGGAGGTTTTATGCTGACGAAAAGACAATACCAACTGCTGATGTTAATTGAAAAGCGTTTGCGTGAAGACGGCGTTTCTCCGTCATTTGAAGAAATGAAAGAATCGATAGGCCTGAAATCCAAATCGGGAATTCACCGTTTAATATCCGGTTTGGAAGAACGCGGCTTTATTCGCCGTTTGCCGAATCGGGCCAGAGCTTTGGAGATTTTGCGCTTGCCGGATAATCAGGGGGAATGTTCGGTTATATCGGCCAGAGATCTGGTCAACAGACAGACGACTCGGTCTTTTTCGCGTTTAAGCGAAAATTTGGCGGCCAATTCGGTTGAATTGCCACGTTATGGCAAGATTGCGGCTGGTACGCCGATTGAAGCTTTACGCAGCAATGAAACGGTTGCCGTTCCGGCGAACATGATCGGCAACGGAGAACATTACGCTTTGACCGTCGCGGGGGATTCAATGATTGACGCCGGGATTTTGGACGGTGATACGGTTATTATCCGGCGGACAAATTCTGTGGAAAACGGCGAAATTGCCGTTGCTTTGGTTGACGGGTGCGAAGTAACGCTGAAAAAGATCAGACGGAAAGGGAATGCTGTTTTGCTGGAACCGTGCAACAAGGATTATGAAACGCGGACATACAGCTCCGAACGCATAACGATTCAGGGAAAGCTGGTTGGTTTAATGCGGAATTACGATTAAAGTAAAAAAAATGCATTTTATGCGTAAAATGTGTTGACGGCCGGCCGGATAATCTTTATATATAGGCCGACTTGACACGATGACCCCATCGTCTAGAGGCCTAGGACATCGCCCTTTCACGGCGGTAACGGGGGTTCGAATCCCCCTGGGGTCGCCAAAATAAAAAAATCCACCCGACAGGGTGGTTTTTTTTATTTTAGGTGAACCGGGATTTGAACCCCCGTGGGGGTTCGGTCACCTTTGGTGACGACGCGCAGGACGATAGTCCGAGCGGCCCCTTTAAGGGGTGAGCGTCAGCGAACAATCCCCCTGGGGTCGCCGCAACTCCGCGAGGGTGGTTTTTTTTATTTTAGGTGAACCGGGATTTAAACCCCCGTGGGGGTTCGGTCACCTTTGGTGACGACGCGCAGGACGATAGTCCGAGCGGCCCCTTTAAGGGGTGAGCGTCAGCGAACAATCTTCTTAGAACTTTCAGCTTCTGCTTAAAATTTTCGGCGGGCCGGAGAAGCTTATGGAATTCCGGAATAAATTAAGCGTTCTTTTCAAAAAATTCCGGAGGAAATTCGATTTCGGCGTTCAGGCATGTTTTTCTGCCTTTCAGATTAAAAGCCATAAAACATTCCGGGGGAACTTCAAGCGGGCATCTTAGACCGAACTCCGCCGCCGGTCTGTAGCCGAATTTCGGATAATAAGACGCATGGCCGACCAGAATGGAAAATTCATATTCCGTTTTTTGCGCGGCTGCGTGTCCCGCTGCGATCAGCGCGCTGCCGATTCCCTGCTTTTGGTATTCCGGCAGGACGGACAGCGGCGCTAAAATCAGTTGCGTTGTATTCCCGACGTGTATTTGAGTAAACATGATATGTCCGGCAAGTTTTCCGTTTCGTTCGGCAACAAGCGAAAGTTCGGGAATATAAGCGCGACTGTTTCTTAAACGACCGACCAGATTATATTCATCGCCGTTTGTATGTTCGGCGGTTTCAAAAGATTTACGGACAAGCCGGCGAACTTCATCATAATCCGCGGGGATTTCGGGTCTGATATCAATCATTAAAAAAGGTCCTTTTGAAAGTCAACGGTTGTCTGCCTGGGAACGCACGGCTTTCAAGCCTTTTGAATTAATGCGGTACGGACCGCCGTTTTCAGAGCCGATTAACCGTTTTGATCTGAGCCTTTTAAAAATATCCAAAGTACAATCGGAAAGTACAAGACCGTCGCGGGTAAAGCAAATAATTTTTTCGATTTTTCCCCGTTCGCCGCGGGTATGAGCGATCCGGCCGCCCTGGGCAAGGATGTGAAGCGTTCTTTGTTCCGGTTTGGAAATATTCATGTTGGATTCTCTGCAAGTAAAATGACATACCAAATCACAGATATTTTCATATCTGTCCGATATTTTTACAGGTAATGCAGCATAGAAAAGCCGATTACCCTTTTACTGCAATTTCCAACATACACCCTCTGTCAAAGTTGACTTTTAATAAAATCAGGATAATCCTGGCAGATAGAAAAATCAAACCATTTCTCCGAACGGCAAAAGCAGATTGTGACGGCCTGCATTTGAAATGAAATCCAAAAAGGGATAATTTCATATCGACTTAAAGACAAGCATAAATATGGCGATTTATTTGTTAAATTGAAAAATAAACAAGGAGAATGACATGACAGCTTTGGAAAACAGCAATATCAAAGTAAGCAAGAGTGTACTGATTTTCGGTATATTAATGATTCTTGCCGGTATTTTTACATGGTTTAATCCCGATACGGCTTTGCTGGCTATGGCGTTATATCTGGGGATTGTATTTCTGCTGGGCGGAGTCGGGTATTTATCGGCGTTTTTTTCTTATCCGTCCGGTGGTTTGTTGGCCTTGGGGCTGCTGGATATAATTGTCGGGGTGATTTTAATGACCAATTTGGGCGTGACGGTTTCTTCTTTGCCGGTTTTATTGGCTATCTGGGTATTATGTGTCGGCGTTATCCAGATCGCGTTCAGCATTGACGCCAGATCCTCCGGTCTGATTTTCTGGAAATGGACGCTGGCATCGGGAATTATCGGAGTGTTGTTCGGTTTCCTGATTCTCAGCCACCCGATGATCGGTGTTTTTACTATTTCTTTGATGCTGGGGCTGTATCTGATTTTATACGGCTGCCTGGGAGTCGGAGAATATATGGCCTGGAAAAAGCTGGTTGAAAATTAAAAAAAACAGACCGGCTCTTGTCCGGTCTGTTTTTATCCAAAGTTTTAATTTAAACTTTAATCTTCTTGACGCCGCACCAGCGGAGAAGCGGGAGATAACTCTGCTTCCCACGGGAACAATATCCATGTGTCCTGATCAACGGAAATAACAAAATCGTCGACGACTTCCTGTCCTTTGGGTTTGGCATACATGGTAACGAAATAGGCTTTGGGCATTAATTCGCGGATAATCCGGCCGGTTCTGCCGGAATCAACCAGATCATCAACGACCAGAACGCCTTCGCCGTCCGTTTCGGGGACTTTTAACAAAGAAGCATGGCTGCCGCGGGATTCTTCATCATAACCGACCACGCAAATGGTGTCGATCCAGCGGATTTCCAGTTCTCTTGCCAAAACGGCCGCGGGAAACAGACCGCCGCGGGTAACGCAGATGATTTTTTTCAGATCTTTGCGATTAATTAACTTTGACGCCAATGCCCGGGCGTCGCTGTGGAACTGTTCCCAGGAAATTGTTAAATAGCGCGGTTTGGTCATAGGGGGCCTCCATGTCTGAGCGCTGTATCAGAAAGAGCTCTTTTTAGCTCTTTTTACAGTAGAATCAAGCTTTTTTTAAAAAGATGAGGTTTCGCCTGTTATTTAAACCAGCTTTGAATTTCTTCCGCCGGGCGGACGGGCGGCGGCGGGACAGACTCCGCGGATTTCGGTTGTTTCGCGACGAGAGGCTGTTTCGGAACAGACGCTTTTTCTTTTTTTGTTTCAGCCTTTCGGGCGGCTTTTTCTTTGGCCGCGCGGATCAAATCGCGGATCTGCGCTTTGATTTTCGGCCCGTCCCATTCGACAATGCCGCGGATTCGGCCGACTTCGCGTCCTTCTTCGTCAATCAGAAAAGTTGTCGGCAAGCCTTTAACGTCGGCGGCCTGAGAAAAACGAGCCTGCGGATCCGAATAGATTTTTAAATGCTTAATCCCCCGATTGACCCAAAAACGGCGTAAAACGGGCAGAGGTTCCAGATCCGACGACAACGCGATAACATGAAATTTCATGCCGCCCATATCTTTTTGCAGCCGGTCCAGCATCGGCAGTTCGATCACGCACTGAGTGCATGACGTTGACCAAATATTCAATAAAACGATTTTTCCCCGGAAATCACGCAAAGACGTTTTTTGCCCGTTTTCGTCCTGAAAAGCGGCCGTCGGCGCTAAAATCGGTCGGGGATACAGCTTGAAAGTCTGCGGCGCCAGAACATTTTTAATCGACACGTTTCCCGTCGTTTGCGCGTTTACGGCAAACGGCGTCAGCGCCAACCCGAAAAGCAGATAAAAAACAAATCCGTTCATTTTTTCAGTTCCCTTTTTTTAAAATAAAAAAAAAGAGTGAATAAGTTTTTAACAGTTGCTATTCTGAGCGCGGAGCTAAAAAGAAAAGAGTTTTTTGCATGAAAACGATCACTGCCGTTTTATTATGTGTTTTGTGTCTGACCGGCTGCGGCAAACGGGGAAAGCTGGATTTTCCGCCGGGGACGACTTATCCGCGCCAGTATCCGGCCCGCCGTGAACCGCGGCCGGCGGAAAAGGCTGTAAAAGTAACACCGGCGGAAGAAAAGCAGCCGGAAAGTATTTGGGAACTGAATGAATCTTTGGAAACGGGAAAGTAAAATGAACGCCTTTCATTATCAAAACGGACAATTATATATTGAAAATGTCGCAATTTCCGATATTGCCAAAAGTGTTCCGACGCCTTTTTATGTTTATTCGCAGCAGGGTATCGCGGATCATTTTCGGGCTTTTGACGGCGCGGCGAAAAAGAATTTAAAAAAATCGCTGACCTGTTTTGCCGTGAAAAGCAATGCCAATCCGTCTGTTTTAAAGCTGCTGGCCGGATTGGGCGCAGGGGCGGATATTGTTTCCGGCGGTGAATTGCTGCTGGCGTTAAAATCCGGTATCCCGGCCGATAAGATCGTTTTTTCGGGCGTCGGGAAAACCAGAGAAGAATTAACGTTGGCTGTTGAAAACGATATTAAGCAGATTAATGTCGAATCCGAAGAAGAAGCGTTAATGCTGGACGAAATCGCGGCGCTGGCCGGAAAAAAAGCCAGAATAGCTTTGCGTATTAATCCGGACGTTGATGCGCACACGCATTATAAAATGACAACCGGCAAGAAAGAAAATAAGTTCGGCGTTGATTGGAAAAAAGCCCGTTCTTTATATCGTCTGTTTTCCGAATCAAAAGGGCTGCTGCCGGTCGGCATAGACGTTCATGTCGGTTCGCAGCTGCTGGAAATGGAACCGTTTGAAGAAGCTTTTGAACGGGCGGCGGAAATTGTGCGCCTGCTGCGTGATGACGGGATTGATATCCGTACGATTGACGTCGGCGGCGGGCTGGGGGTTGCTTACCGGGAGATGGACGAACCGCCTTCTGCGGAAGATTATATGGCTTTGGTCGGTAAAATTCTGGGCGGGTTGGAATGTGAAATCGTTTTTGAACCGGGGCGTTTTCTGGCGGCTCAGTCGGCTGTGCTGGTGTCGCGCGTCGTGCGGGTTAAACAGACGGAAACAAAACGGTTTCTGGTTTTGGACGCCGGCATGAACGATCTGATCCGTCCTGCAATCTACGAGGCTTATCATGGAATTGCCGCGGTTAAAGAAGGACGGAACGATCATTCTTATGACGTCGTCGGCCCGATTTGCGAAAGCAGCGACGTTTTCGGCAAAGACAGACTGCTGCCCGCGATGAAAGCGGGGGATCTGGCCGTTGTAAAAACGGCGGGGGCTTACGGATCGTCGATGGGTTCGAATTATAATTTCCGTCCTTTATGCGCCGAAGTTCTGGTTAACGGCGAAAATTACGCCGTTATTCGGGAACGTCAGAGCTTTGACGATATGCTGGCTTTGACCCGTCCGGCGCCGTGGCTTTAACGCGTCGTGAATTTTGTCAGAGTTACGGAGGCCTGAGCTGTCTGCGACGGCGGCCGTTCGATTTTCAGGTCGATTTGTTCCATGCCGCGCGCCGGCAAAACCGAAACGGGCGAAGCGACGTCGGTTGTCGTCAGCAGGCGGCCGTCTTCATCGGAAAAACGCACGTTGAACGTTTCCGGAACGATCTCTTTATCCGTATTGTTAAAAGCCGCCGCATGCAGCACCAGATAGGTTTTGTATTCTTCCTGTACGGATTCGTAAGCCAGCGTTTGCAGCGTTACCGGCGCGCGCACGGGGGAACGGAAGAAAAACAGATAAATTGAAGCGGCGATGCAGAACAGGCTGACGAAATACAGAGGGCGGATCCATTTAAAAAAATCCGGTTCTTTTTTTTCCGGCGGCTTGAAAAAATCCTGAAAGGCCGGCATGGGAATATCGGGTTCGCCGATTTCGGGAACCGGCGCGGGGTCAAAAGCGGCCGCTTCGTCGTCGAAGTCGGGCAGGTCTTCCGCTTCGGGTTCGACCGTTCCGTCGTCTATTTCCCACACGCAGCCGCATTTAACACATTTAACCTTTTGTCCGGTTTCTTCCAAAACCGGAGGAACATCGTAATTTGTCAGACATTGCGGACAGGTGATCAGCATTTTTGTTTCCCGTAAAATTTAATATAGTATTATGCAGATTTACGTATAAAATGTTAACTTATTTTTTCAGATGTGTTTAAATACGACAGTCAAAACAACGGGAGAAATCAGTGGCGGTACCGTATGTCATAGAATTTGACGCAGTCGGCCTGCGTTACGGGCAGGGCGCCGAAGTGTTGAAGGATATTTCATTTGCTTTGCCCGCGGGATCTTTTCATTTCCTGACGGGGGAAAGCGGCGCGGGAAAAACGTCTTTGCTCAGCCTGTTGTATCTGGCGCAAAGCCCGACGCGAGGCCATGTCAGGCTGTTCGGCAAAGCGGTGCGAAACATCGTGAGGGACGATTTGCCCGAAATCAGACGCAAGATCGGCGTCGTTTTTCAGGATTTCAGACTGCTGGATCATCTGTCGGCCGTTGATAATGTCGCCTTGCCTTTGCGCGTTGCCGGCTATGACGAAAACGAGATTCAAAAACGTGTCGCCGAATTGTTGATGTGGGTCGGGCTGGGGGCGCATTTGAACGCCAAACCGCCGACTTTGTCCGGGGGGCAGAAACAAAGCGTGGCGATCGCCCGCGCGGTGATTAACAGGCCGCAGATCCTGCTGGCCGACGAACCGACGGGAAACATGGACGACAAATCCGCCGCGCGGCTGATGCGTTTGTTTGTAGAGCTGAACCGGCGCGGCACGACGGTTGTGATCGCAACGCATAACGAAGGACTGATCCGGGCTTTCCCTTATCCGCGCATGCATTTGACAAACGGTCGGCTGACGGTTTATCCGGTCGGTTATTCGCCGGATCAGGCTTATTTAAGAACGGAGGCGCCGCGTGTTTAGACGTACCAGCGATCTGCCGTTTGCCAGCGATACGTCCGGGTGGTTTTTGCCGTGGATGGTCATGTTGATGGTGTTTTTTGCGGGTTTGACAACGGCGGGAACGCTGTCGTTAAACTCGATGCTGTCACGCTGGAGCCGGTCGATTTCCGGGTCTTTGACGGTTCAGGTGATCCCGATCGAGGAAAACGGGCGGGTCAATAAGAAAAAAACGCAACAGGAAACGCAGGAGGTTTTGGATATTCTGCGCAAAACGGCCGGAATCGCGTCGGCAAACGTTTTGACGGACAGCCAGATGAAAGATTTGCTGCGCCCGTGGCTGGGGGATACTTTTTTATTGGACGATCTGCCGATGCCGCATTTAATTGACGTGCAGCTGATTCCGGGAGCGGAAGTCGATCTGGATATGTTAAAAGCTTTATTAAATAAAAATACGCCGAACGCTTCGCTGGACGTGCACAAGTTATGGCTGGGAAAGCTGATCCGGCTGGTGCAGACGCTGGATTTGCTGGCTTCGGCTTTGCTGAGTCTGGTGATTGCCACGACGTCCGTTATTGTTATTTACGTTACGTGTTCTTCTTTGGCCGTTCATAAGCCGGTGATCGAGCTGTTGCATCAGACCGGCGCTCATGACGGCTATATTTCCAAACAGTATGCCAAAAGAACGGCGTTTCTGGCATGTATCGGGGCGGCTGCGGGATTTTTGGGGGTGCTGCCGATTTTGTTTTTATTGTCTTCTCTTGCCGGCGATATTCAGGGCGGCCTGCTTTCGGAAGCCAGATTTGATACGGCGTCATGGATTTTATTATGTCTTGTCCCCGTTTTAGCGGTTGTTTTGTCAACGCTGACGGCTTATTGGACAGTGCAGAGAACTCTCAGGCGAATGTTATGATACGCAAAAAAATGCTGACGGCCGTTTTTGTTTTATTGGCCGCCTGGACGGGCGGGCTGTTCTGGTTTGCTTCTTTGGTCAACCGGGGGCCGGAAGATACCAGCACGACAACCGACGCGATTGTCGTTTTAACCGGGGGAACGGAACGCGTGGCTGCGGCGGTAGATCTGCTGAAACGGCAAAAAGCCGAAAAACTGCTGATTTCCGGCGTGAATGAAAAAGTCGACTGGATTTTGCTGGCTGAAACGATTGATGAACTGCCCGAAGAACTGGGGGATAAAATTACGTTGGGACACGTGGCGCGCAATACGCGCGAAAACGCTTTGGAATGCAAAGCCTGGCTGGACAGAAACGATTTTAAGTCGTTGCGTTTGGTGACGGCGTCTTATCATATGCCGCGCAGCCTGTCCGAATTTAAAGACGTGATGCCCGGCGCCGTTATTATTCCGCACCCCGTTTTTCCGCAGACCGTCAAACATGACGAATGGTGGAAATGGCCGGGAACGTTTGCTTTGATCACATCGGAATATATGAAATTCCTTGTTGTCGCCGTTAGCCATTTTCTTCCTTTTTCAACGACTTCTTTTAACATTGAAACGGCAGGCCCGAAATGAAACTGATCCGATCGTTTTTGTTTAATATCTATTATGTTTTGACAACGTTGTTTTTTTGCCTGACCGGGCTGTTGGCGGGAATACTGCCCCGGCAAGTGCGCAGCTTTAATGCCAGATTGTGGGGAAAGTCGCTGCTGTTCGGCCTGCGCTGGATCGTCGGAATTAAATGTGAAGTCCGGGGACGGGAAAATCTGCCGGCCGACGGGCGGTATATTGTCGCGTCGAAACATCAATCGGCGCTGGAAACAATCGCTTTTCATGCCATACTGCCTTCTCCGGCCTATATTTTAAAGAAAGAGCTTTTGTATATTCCTTTGTTCGGCTGGAATCTGCTGCTGACGGGGTGTGTGGCGATTGACCGGTCTTCGGGGACGAAGGCTATGCGTTCTATTTTGCAGGGCAGCGAAAAAAGGCTGAAGGAAAACCGGCCGGTCATTATCTTTCCCGAAGGTACGCGGACGGCGCCGGGCGCAACGACACGATATAATCCGGGTGTCGGGCTGTTGTATGAAAAATGCGGCGTTCCCGTTATTCCGACGGCGTTGAATTCGGGATATTTCTGGCGTAAGAAAGCTTTTTTAAAAGATCCCGGCACAATTATTGTCGAATTTTTGCCGGCGATGCCGCAAGGGCTGGATAAACGCGAGTTTATCGGCGAATTGCAGAACCGGATAGAAGAAGCCTGCCGGAAAATCAAACCCGAATGAATAAAAAAGCTCCGATTACGGGGCTTTTTTATGATTGAACGATTTACGGAACTTTGCCGTTTTTCCGGCGGGGCGTTTTCGCCTGTCGGAAGAAAAAGGCTGTTTTTCTTTTTCAGACTGCGGCTTTGTTTCCTTTTGCTTTTGTTTTTTCAAAACGTGACGTTCATGCTTGATTTCGGAAATTCTTTGTTTGCGTGATTTCTTTTTGGCGACAGAAAAACCGAAAGCGCCGATCTTGCCGCCCAAAGCGTAATAGCCGCCGTGGCAGAAAGCGATTAAACCGCTTTTTTCCAATTGAAACAGGCCGTCTGCGTTTAAAAATTCATCATCGACGTTAACGGCGGCAATTTCAGCCAAAAACATATCGTGCGATCCCAGCGGTTTGATTTCGGTGACACGACATTCCAGACTGACGGGGCTTTCGGCGATCATGGGGGATTTGACCTTTTTGCACGGTATGGCGGTTAAGCCGGTCTGTGCAAATTTATCGGTGTCCCTGCCGGACTTAACGCCGCAGAAATCGGCTGCTTTTAACATTTTTGCCGTTGTCAGGTTAATGACAAATTCCCCGCTTTGCTTGATCAGGTCATAGGAATATCGCGACGGGCGCACGGAAATATAAGTCATTGCCGGTTCCGAATTGATGATGCCTGTCCAGGCAACGGTGAAAACGTTCGGCTTTTCCGTTGTGCCGCAGCTGACCATGACGGGCGGCAGCGGATAAAGCATTGTGCCGGCTTTCCATGACGTTTTTGTCATTTTGATCTCCTTGTTAAATTCGAATGGGGATTATAGACTTCTTTATAAAAAACGAAAGAAGGATTTCGTTATTTTTGCTTGCACGGTTTCGTGTTCGGCGGTTTAATAAGAAAAAATAAGGAAAAGCAATGTATTTTAAACTGCTGTCTTATCTGGGGAGATTCAGAAAACAGGCGATTTTGGCTCCGCTGGCGGTCATCGGGGAAGTCGCTTTGGAAATTTATATTCCTTTTTTAATGGCGCGGATTATTGATATCGGCATTGCGCAGAAAAATGTTCCGTATATTGTCGAAACGGGGTTGCTTATGATTGCCGCGGCAGTGGTTTCTCTGGCTTGCGGCGCTGCCGGAGCCCGCTTGGCTGCCGTGGCCGCCGCCGGTTTCGCCATGGAAATCAGAAAGGCGGTGTTCGGAAAAATTCAGGATTTTTCTTTTTCAAATACCGACCGGTTTTCAACGGCGTCTTTGATTACGCGTTTAACGACGGATATAACGTTTGTTCAAAACGCTTTTATGATGACGATCCGCGCTTTGGTGCGTTCGCCCGTCATGCTGGTTTGCGCGACGCTGATGGCGGTGCGGATTAACGCGGATTTGTCAACGGTCTTTTTAGTGGCGATTCCTTTTCTGGGAATTTCGCTGGGGGTTATGTCAACGCTGGCTCATAAACATTTTTTACAAATGTTCGCTAAATATGACGCGATGAATTCTTCTTTGCAGGAAGTGTTGATCGCGGCCAGAGTCGTTAAAGCTTTTGTGCGCGAAAAATTTGAAGATAAAAAATTCAACGACGCCGCGACGGATTTGCGCGATGCTCAGAAAAAAGCCGAAAAAATCGTTATTTTCAATATGCCTCTGATGAATTTTTCCATGCAGGCCTGCCTGATCGCAATCGTCTGGTTCGGCGGGAATTTTATCATTCAGGGAAAAATGCAGACGGGCGAACTGTTCAGCTTTTTAACATATATCGGCATGATTTTAATGTCGCTGATGATGATTTCGTTTGTGTTTATCGGTATCGTTATTTCTCAGGCTTCCGTGCGCAGACTGTGCGAAGTGTTAAACGAAATTCCCGACATTGCCGATACGGGCAAAGACGGGCTGGAACCCCGCGACGGATCCGTCGTCTTTGAAAATGTGTCTTTCAGCTATTCAAAACGGGCGGATAATTTGACTTTGAAAGATATTTCCTTCGCGGTCAAATCGGGGGAAACGGTCGGCATTATCGGGGCGACGGGATCGTCAAAAACGACTTTGGTCCAGCTGATTGCCCGCTTGTATGACGTTTTTTCCGGCCGGGTTTTGGTCGGCGGGCATGATGTGCGGGAGTATCACCTGCCTGTTTTGCGTTCCGCCGTGGCAATGGTTTTGCAGAACAATTTGTTGTTTTCCGGAACGATTGCCGAAAATCTGCGCTGGGGCGATGAAGGCGCCGGCGACGATGAAATCCGTGCGGCCGCCGATGCGGCGCAGGCACATGAGTTCGTTTCAGGATTTCCGGACGGGTATGAAACTTCTTTGGGGCAGGGCGGCGTTAATATTTCCGGCGGGCAGAAACAAAGGCTGTGCATCGCGCGGGCATTGTTGAAAAAGCCGAAAATCCTGATTCTGGACGATTCGACCAGCGCCGTGGACACGGCAACGGATAAAAAAATCAGGCAAGCATTTAAAGATCAGTTAAAAGAAACAACTAAAATCATTATTGCACAGCGTATTTCTTCCGTAATGGAAGCGGACAAGATTATTGTGCTGGATCACGGCCGGATCAGCGCGATCGGCTCGCATGACGAATTAATGCAAACAAGCGCGATTTACCGCGATGTCTTTACTTCTCAGCAAAAGGGGGCGGCATAATGGCAAAAGCAGCGCTGCAGCCGCGTCCGGCGGGCCGGAAAATGGAAAGACCGGATTCTCCTTTTGAAACGTTCAAAAGAATTTTAAAATATATGCTGCCGTATAAATTCCAGCTGTTTTTTGTCGTTTTGGCCGTTTTCGGATCAGGCCTGTCAGGCGTCGCGGTGACATATTTGCTCAAACCGGCGGTCAATCAGTTTATTGTTCCTTTGATCGGACAGGAAAATCCGGATCTGTCAGGGTTTGAACGTCTTGTCTTTTATATGATTTTGATCGCGGGAATCGGCGTATTTTGCACATATTTGTTCAACAGGCTGATGTTAAACGTTGTTACCGGCACAATGCGCCGGATCCGGATTGACATGTTTACGCATATGCAGAAACTGCCGATTAGATTTTTCGACACGCACACGCACGGCGAGTTGATGAGCCTGTATACAAACGATGTTGATACGCTGCGGGAAATGATGTCGATGAGTTTGCCGCACATGTTGTTGTCATTGACGACGGTGATCAGCGTTTTTGTTATGATGATTGTGCTCAGCCCCGTATTGACCTGTCTGGTGATCGGCGTGCTGATTATTATGGTGATGACGATCAAACTGATCGCCGCCAGAAGCGCGCGGTATTTTTCGAAACAGCAGCAGGCTTTGGGTCGCGTCAACGGTTATATCGAAGAAATGGCCGAAGGCGTTAAGGTCGTCAAGGTTTTCTGTCGTGAAGAAAAAATCAAGCAGGATTTCGGCCGGCATAATGAAAACCTGTTTTATCAAGCTTCTAACGCCAATACCTGCGCGAATATTTTAATGCCCGTTATCGGCAATCTGGCTTATTTATTGTTTGCCTTGACGTCAATGGCCGGCGGATATCTGGCCGCCGCGGGGCAGATGGATTTGGGAACGATCGCCGCGTTTTTGCAATATACCCGCAACTTTTCAATGCCGGTTTCCCAGATATCCATGCAGCTGAATTCGATTTTGTCGGCTTTGGCCGGGGCCGAAAGGATCTTTAAATTTTTGGACGAACCCGAAGAAACGGATCACGGCTATGTTACTTTGGTGAACGCGGAGATTGCCAAAGACGGCACGGTTGCCGAAGTGCCGTACAGAACGGGGCAATGGGCCTGGAAACACCCGCATCATGATCATACGATCAGTTATACGCCGTTAAAAGGCGACGTTGTTTTTGATCATGTCGTTTTCGGCTACAGCCCGAAAAAAATCATTTTAAACGATATTTCTCTGGAAGCCAAAGCCGGTCGGAAAATCGCTTTTGTCGGATCAACGGGGGCGGGAAAGACAACGATTACCAATCTGATTAATCGTTTTTATGATCTGCATGACGGGAAAATCCGTTACGACGGTATCAATATCAATAAAATTAAAAAAGACGATCTGCGCCGTTCTTTGGCAATGGTGCTGCAGGATACGCACCTGTTTACGGGAACGGTCATGGAAAATATCCGTTACGGCAAACTGGACGCTTCCGATGAAGAGATTCGCAACGCCGCAAAGCTGGCAAATGCGGATTCGTTTATTTCTTCCCTGCCGCAGGGCTATGATACCGTTTTAACGGCCGACGGCGTGAATTTAAGTCAGGGGCAGCGGCAATTAATCGCGATTGCCCGCGCCGCGGTGGCTGATCCGCCGGTGCTGATTTTGGACGAAGCGACCAGTTCGGTCGATACCCGCACGGAATATCTGATTGAACAAGGAATGAACACGCTGATGAAAGGCCGGACGGTGTTTGTAATTGCGCACCGTCTGTCAACCGTGCGCAATGCTGATAAAATTATTGTTTTGGAAAATGGCCGGATTATCGAAACGGGAACGCATGACGAATTGGTCCGGCTGAAAAAACGGTATTATCAGCTCTATACGGGGTTGTTTGAATTATCATAAAATTGACAAAAAACATGAATTTTTTGACAAAAATATTGACTTTTAGCTCTCCGGCTCATAAAAATAAAATAAGAATATGAGGAATAAAAATGCCCAGAGATCTGACTCACGTTATATTGGCCGACGATATTCGCGGCTGCCTGCCGGCCGAAACCCGGCAGTGCGCCGAAACGTGCGAATCCGCTTTTCATATGGGGGCGATTTCGCATGACAGTTTTTTGTATGGTTCGAATCCCAAATTGTCGACAAAAATGCACGGCGGGTTCGGCGACGATACGCGCAGCGTCGTTCTGGAAATGCTGGACGATATCCGCAAAGAAAAGGACCCGGCGCGTCAGGCCGCGGAAAAAGCGTTTGTTTACGGATTTTTGACACATTCGGCGGTTGATTCCGTGTTTCACCCTTTTGTTTACAGTGTTTCGGGCAGCCAGGTGCGTGAAAACAACCCTGACGAAAAACATGTCAAGCTGGCAAAAACCCGGCATCGTTATGTCGAAACGTGGCTTGACGTGCATTTTTTAAGACAGAGAAAACGGCGTCTGAGCACGTTTAAACCGTTAAAGAAAATGATCGACGATCATAAAAACCGTGAAATCGCCGCGGAATTTTTCTGCCGGAATTATCAAAAAGCATTTAAGATCGACGATGATTTGACGCGCGTTTATAAAAACAGCATGGCCGTTCAGCTGTTTATAGGCCGCGTGACAAAGAATCAGACGATAGGAAAAGCGCTGCGCCGATTGGATAATTTTTTGGACGGGCGGCTGGGTATGGCCGTTTCCGGGTTTTACCAGCAGGATCGGCAAATGCCGTCAAAGTTGAAAGATTTTGACTCTTTTAAACACCCCGTGACGGGACAAACGGTGCGGAAGACTTTGGACGATCTGACGCAAGACGCCGTCCGGCGCGGAACTGATTTTATTCTTGCCGCCGAAAAGTATATTGCAAACGGCAATAAACGGGAATTTTTAAAGGCGGTTCCCAATGTTAATCTGGATACCGGCATTGAAAATACGAAACTGGCCGACATCAAACAGGCCGAACCCGTCAGTGTTGAAGAATTAAAGGGTGAAAAGTTGAAAAAATTTGCCCTTTCCGGATTTAAAACGATGCCTTCGGGGGCGCGCGGCATGCAAAACGGGCGTCAGAAAGCGGCGCACCCGGAACTGCGCAAATACATTTCCGCACCGGATCAGACGGCGCGGATTTTGAAATGCCGGCAGGAACGGGGCCGTTGATTAAAAGAACTGATTTTCCAGATGAGCGGCGGCCAGCAGAGCTTCTTTGTGTTCAAGAGGAGTGTGAACGCGCAGAATATCCGTTTTTTCGGCGATTTTTATTGAAATGCCAAGCGTTTCCGTATCTTTTTGAATCGGCGGTTTGTCCGTGAAAATTTTCATAAATGATTTTCTGGAATGTCCGATCAGCAGCCGCACGCCGAAACGGTGGAATTTTGAAAGGTTTTGCAGAATTTGCAAAGACTGACAGGCCGTTTTTCCGAATCCGACGCCGGGATCGAAAATCATGTTATACGGACAAAGGCCGTTTTGTTCAAAAAGATTGATTTTTTCTTCCAGCCATTGTTCAACGACTTCGACCGTATTTTTCAGGGGCAGTCCGGTCAAATCGCGATTGTGCATAAAAATGCAGGGTTTGTCTTTATGTTCTTTGGCCAAAGAAAGCATTTCCGGATCGTCAAGCCCATGGATATCGTTCAGGAGATCAAAACCGTTTTCCAACGCTTTGCGGGCGGTTTCAAAGTGATAGGTGTCAATGCTGAACCGGGGTGAAAAAGGTGTTTTTTCGCGGTTTTTAACAAAATCAAAAACAGTTGCCAAACGTTGAATTTCTTCTGCCGGGTCCAAAGGCCGCGCCCCCGGCCGCGTTGATTCCGCGCCGACGTCAATCAGAGGAATCAGATGATCTGCCCATAACGCGGCTTTTTTTTCAAAAACGCCGGGCTGATTGTTTTGCCCGCCGTCGGAAAAAGAATCCGGCGTTATGTTTAAAATGCCCATAATTAAAGGCTGATGTGTTTCGGTATATAAAAATTCGGGCGGCACCGCTTTGAAACAGGATAAAGGATCCAGCACAAAACTGCGTTTTAAATATTGTTTATGCGGAACGCACAATTCGGGGGTGTCGATATGTTCGTCGTTATGTTCGATAATGTCCAGATCAATCGGCCGCGGCGCCCAGCGTTCAACAGCGTTTCTGCCGGCGTTTTTTTCGATTTTTTTTAGATCAGCCAGCAGTTCAAACGCGCTTTTTTTTGTTTCCAGACGAATCAAACAGTTTAAGTAAGGCTTGTTCCAATCGTCTTTCGCCGTGTCATACAGCAGAGCTGCCGGCGTTTCATAAACGGGGGAAACGCCTGTCACATGATATCCGGCCTGTATCAAAGCCTTGACGGCGGAAAGCAGATTTTTCTGCCGGTCATTCAGGTTCGATCCGGCGGCGATAAAAGTTGTCATGGTTTCCTCATGTTGCTTCTGCGCTCAGTTTAAAAGGATTTAAAACGGAAAAAAAGCAAAAATAAACAGTCGTTCCGGCTTTTTCCGCCCTGCCTTTTCTTCATCGGGAAAACATGATATATATAAAGGCGTTCATTATTGTTTCAGGGATAACTTTATGCGTTTTTTCCTTTGCTTCTGGGCTGTTTTTTTCTTTGTTCCGCAGGCCCTTGCCTTAAACGAGCTGGCGGACGGGACGGCGTGTGAAAAAAGAATCGTTTCTTTAATCGACGGGGCTGAAAAATATATTGACGCCGCAGTTTATTCGATTAACAGAAAATCCATTGTCAACGCTTTGATCGCCGCGAAAAAACGAGGCGTGAAAATTCGCCTGCTGACCGATCGTTCTCAGCTGGCTTCCGTCAAGGACATGAATGACGTTGAACGGCTGATGATTGCCGGCATTGACGTGCGTATTCATACGACCAAAGGCCTGATGCATGCGAAAATGGCTGTCTTTGACGGGAAAAACGCCGTCAGCGGTTCTTTTAACTGGACGGATTCAGCCGCGGAAAGAAATCACGAGGTCTGTAATTTATTTATGGACGATCCGGTTTATGCGGCGCGACACCAGCAGCTGTTTGATCGCTTTTGGAGGGAAAATCCGCAGGATAAATCCGACAGGTGGCTGCGAATGCGCGGCCGGTGCGGAGATATCCTGCTTTTGCGGACTTAGATCAAAGGCGCTTTGCCGTTTGTCGTAAAGCCGACGTCTTCCTGACGGGGAAAATGATCGGTCAATTCCTTTAAATCCGACGGATCGATCGCCAAATCAACAGCGTCGATGATTTCGCGCAAGTGTTTCGGATTGCCCGTTTTGAAAATCAGGCCGACATTTTCCTGCGCCGTCAGCCAGCGGACGGCAATCTGCGCATTGGAAACGTTGTATTTTTCGGCAATCCGGTCCAGTAACGGATAGGCGCCTTTTTCAAACAGACCGTGAATATTGAATTTTTCACTGGGCAGCTGAATCGGCCGCCAGGCGATAAAATGAATATTGTTTTCACGGCAGTATTTTAAAACGCCTTTGCGTTCCGGTTCGCGGACAATCAGGTTGTAATGGCATTGTGCGGCAAAAATCGGCGCGTCTAAAGCCGCGGCATATTTTTGCATCGTTTCAACGCCGGCGTTTGACAGACCGACATTTTTTATCATTTTTTGTCTGATCAGTTCGTTGAACGCCGCGGCAGTTTCTTCAACGGGAATATCAGGATTGGGTTTATGCACGTAATACAGATCCAGATAATCCGTTCCCAGCCGGTCAAGGCTTTTAGCGCAGCTTTCCAAAACGGTATTGTAATTCAGTTTGGTTTCCCTGACCTTGGAAGCAATGAAAAGATCAGCGCGGTTATACGGTACGATGGCCTGCCCGACCAGTTGTTCCGCTTTACCGTCGGCGTACAGTTCCGCCGTGTCGATATGAACGACGTCATTGTCAATGGCAGTTCTGATCGCGGCAATATCGGCTTTGTCGTCATTATTGGGATCCGGCTCGGTCGTACCGCCGATTTTCCAGGTGCCGAATCCGATTTTGTAAAAAGGCGTGATCATTTTTGTACTCCTTTTAAAATTTTGATATATTCTAATATTTCTTTTTACGGAAAATCAAGAAGGCGGAAAGAAGCATGATCGGGTTGATCGAAAAAGCGGAAAAAACACATAGCCTGGAAAAGGACGAACTGACGGCTTTGTTGCGCGATGAAGAATCGACGCCCGAACTGCTGGCGGCGGCGGACAGAACCCGCGCTTTGTTCGTCGGTCCGGCCGTGCAGCTGCGAGCTTTGATCGAATTTTCAAATTACTGCCGCAATAATTGCTGTTACTGCGGTATCCGTCGCGACAACAAACAGGCGCGGCGTTACCGTCTGGAACCCGATGAAATCATCGCCCATGCCGGCGAGGCGGCGAAAATGGGGTATAAAACGGTTGTTATGCAATCCGGCGAAGACGTTTATTACACGGTTGACCGGTTGACGAAAATTATCCGCGCCGTAAAAGACATGGATCTGGCCGTGACATTAAGCATCGGCGAAAAAACATATGAAGAATATAAAGCCTATAAGGACGCCGGCGCGGACAGATATTTGTTGCGCATAGAAACGACCGATAAAGATTTATATCACCGCCTGGATCCGGGTATGAGCTGGGATAACCGCCGCCGCTGTCTGAAAGATTTAAAACGCCTGGGGTACGAAACGGGATCCGGGTCTATGGTCGGCCTGCCGGGACAGAGCGTTGAATCGATCGCGGACGATATTTTGTTTTTTAAACAAATCGGCGTTGACATGGCCGGCATCGGGCCGTTTATTCCGCATGCGCAGACGCCTTTGGCCCATGCGCAGGGGCGGGCGTTTACATTATCTTTAAAAACGATGGCGTTGACGCGGCTGCTGCTGCCGGATATTAATATTCCGGCGACGACGGCAATGGAAACGTTAAATCCGAACGGGCGCATTATCGCTTTGCAAAGCGGGGCAAACGTTGTTATGCCCAACGTGACGACAGGGGAATACCGCAAAATGTATGAGCTGTATCCCGGTAAAATCTGTGTTAATGATACGCCGGTTCACTGCCGCAGCTGCATTGAAATGAAGATTATTTCCATCGGCCGCACGATCGGAACACAAAAAGGCTTTCGCGGTGAATATTTAAAGGGGAAATAACATGTCGTTCTTTTTATTGATCGTTTTAACCGGCACAATCACATCGTTGTTTACAGCGGGGTGTTTGTATTCAAAATCGATGTCAACGGCAAAGAAGATCTGGATATTCGCCGCCGTTTTGTGTGCCTGGTTCGCTCCGTTTTTTCCGCGGCGTCTGGAAGACGGCGACTGGTTGAATCCGACGGCGGCCGGCTGGATTCACAATATCGGTTATTATTTGTTCGGAACGGCTTTTTTTCTTTTTTCCGTTTTACTGCTGCGCAATATCATCTGGTACGGCATTTACGGAATCGGTCGTTTGTTGAAAAAACCGTTTGCGCGGCGGATTGATCCGTCGCGGCCGGATCTGCGCGGCACGGTCAACCGGGTAACGCTGTGCGTTGCGCTTTTGATTTCTTTTTATGCCGTTTATGAAGGCGTTAAGGTCGCCGACGTTAAAGAAGTCGTATTAAAAACCGACAAAGTCAAACAACCGTTTACGTTTGTTCAGTTAAGCGATATTCATATTCACCGCGGCGTTTCGGTAAAGAAAATAGAACGCCTGATTGAACGGGTTAACGGCTTAAAAGCGGACGCTGTTTTACTGACGGGCGATATCGGCGACGATGAATCTCCGGAAGCCGGCCTGATCGCGCGAAAGCTGGAAAAGTTAAACAGCCGGTACGGCCTGTTTGTCGTTATGGGCAATCACGAACTGTATAATAATTACAAGATGTGGGAACAGGTTTTTCAAGCTTCGGGCATGCGGGTTTTATATAATGAAGGAACTGTGCCGGGCCGCGCGGATATTTTTATCGGCGGCGTAACGGACGCGTCTTTTCGCCGGCTTAAAAACCTCAAGCCGGATATCGGCGGCGCGATGCGTCGGGCAAAACCGGATCAATACAGGATTTTAATGTCTCATTCGCCGTTGCCGAACGGTAAAAATGCGCCGGATCAATCAGAACTGTTTGATCTGCAGATTTCGGGACATACGCACGGCGGACAGATTTTTCCGTTTCATTTTCTTGTCAAACCGGTCAACAAGTATTTGGCAGGACTGTATACGCCGGAAAATTCCGATTCAAAAATATACGTTTCCCGCGGCACCGGATATTGGGGACCGCCGATGCGTCTGTTTGCGCCGTCGGAAATAACGTTGTTTAAAATTCTGCCGTTACAGGCTCAGACAAGCGCCGACGATCAGGGGAATGGATAAGTTGTCGTCGATTTTCAGACGGTTTTCATAAATTTCCGCCCACATCGCCGCGAACACGCCGGCCGCTCCGCGGATTATAAAGCCGGAATTCGGGTGAAATAAAACCGCGGCGGTATAAATAACGGCCAACCCGAACAGGAAAAAGGCCGCGGCCCCTTCAATGCTTTTGGCGTCTCTGTTAATTTTGTGTTTCCCGAACGCTCTGCCGATCAAAGCGGCCGCCGTATCGGAAATCAGCATAACAGCCAGAGCCGTTGCGGCGTTAACCGGCGAAAACAGCAAACAGGAACAAAGCGCCGCAGCCAATACATAAGGAGAACCGCTCAGTCGGAAATGCCCGTCGGTTTCTTTTGAACGCAACATTTTCCCGAACAATTTCCCGTAAGTTTTCAAAACGACCGGCCATTTTTTATAATATCCGTATTCGATCAAAACGTTTGCCGCCAACAGCCCGGCAAAGACGGCGGCGGGCAAATATGCAGGAACGAATAAAATCAGCGCCGGCATCCACAGAGAGCTTAAATGGACGCTTTTTCTCATTATTTCTTGTGAATAAGGAATGTCGGACATTTTTTTTCTTTTGGTTTTAAAAAAGAGAAATTATAGTATTTAATAACGAAATGAAATTCAATAATTTATTGATGAGTATATTGTTACTTTATTTTATCCGGTATCGGCCTGTTGAGGTGATTCCGGTGGAAGCGGCAGGTCCGAGATGTGGAGAACGACGATCG
>ULRP01048511.1_pt1 | contig 54334 bp, 46 predicted proteins | sample 1955521 | NCBI WGS metagenome assembly ULRP01 (sample SAMEA4835685, study PRJEB28245) | human gut metagenome | biome: gut microbiome; material: fecal sample | place: Denmark | collected 2008
ACAGCAGCAGGACCAGCAACAACAACAAGACCAACAGCAGCAGGATCAACAACAGCAAAATCAGTCCGCTTTAAATTCCGAACAGCGGCAGGAGGAAAATCAGCGTCCCGATTCTCAACAAAAAGCGCCGCCCGAACAAAAAACGGATCAGGACGATCAGGAAAAACAAGAACAGCGTCAATGGCTCAGCGTTATTGAAGACGATCCGTCGGGGCTTTTGCGCGAACGGATCCGCAGACGCAATTTGATTAAAGGAGGTAGAAGATAATGAAAAACAAAATTGTTTTTGCGTTTCTTGTCACACTTGCTTTTTGTCAGACGGCTCTGGCCGGTTTCCAGGCCGACGTCAGCCGCACCGTTATTCCCGAAGGCGAAAGTTTTCAGCTTTATCTGCGTCAGGACGGCGATGCCGCGCAGCCGGATATTTCTGTTTTAAATGAAGATTTCCTGATCGTAATGGAACGTAAAAGTTTTAAATCCACCTACGTTAACGGCAAAACGCAAACCTTTAATGAAAACGTTTTAACGCTGATTCCCAAAAAAACGGGGGAAGTGACTCTGCCGTCTATCCGCGCGGGCAAGGAACAAACAAAACCGCTGAAGCTGACGGTCGTCGCCGGCGGGCAGGCTTTGCCCGACGATCCGGCGGACAGAAAAAAAGCGCAGGCCGCCCAGCCGAATGTGTTTATCCGCTATACCGTGGACAATCAAACGCCTTATGTCGGTCAGCAGGTGCCTTTGACCGTAAAATTGTATTCTTTTGTTCAAACGCCGCTGCTGGACGGGGCGGTTACGCCGCCGCAGGCCGACGGAATTACGGCCGAACAATGGGGGGACGTGAAACGGTCGCGCGAAACGGTTAACGGCAGAACGTATGACGTACTGGAATATAAATTTCTGCTGTTTGCCCAGAAAAGCGGACGAATTACATTATCTCCCGTCCGTTTCAGAGGGACGATCAGCGATCCGGAAGGACGCGATGAAACAATGGAAGACCTGTTCGGTTTCGGCGGCTCGGACTTTTTTTCAGGCTTTTTCGGCCAGAAAAACATTGCCGTACAGTCTTCGGCCGTTGTTCTGGATATTCAGCCGCAGCCGGAACAGGCCGGAATGGGGATCTGGCTGCCGGCGACGGACGTCGCCGTTTCCGAAGATTTTACGCCGCCCAAACAAACGATTTCTTTGGGGGAAGCTTTAACGCGGACGGTTACCGTCATGGCCGCGGGTGTGCGTGACAGTCAAATTCCCGATTTAACGTTTCCCGACGGAACGGATTACAAACAGTATCCGGGCAAGACGGATTCAAAAAATCTGTTTGACAACAACGGTATTGTCGGCGTGAAAACGCGTCAGATTGTCTTTATGCCGACCAAAGCGGGACAGATTGTTCTGCCTCAAATGGAAATTCCCTGGTTTGACGTTAAATCAAAGCAGATCAAAAAGGCAGTTTTACCCGCCCGTACGGTTACGGTAACGGGAACGGAAAGCAAACCGCGGACTGTTTCCGCCGTACCGGCCGCTCCGGCGGATTCCGGTACAACCGCGGCCGTGCCTGCGGTACAGCCGCCGGCCGTCGCAACGGAATCCGAATTTGCCGAAGCTTTTTCTCAGCCGCCGGAAAATACGGCGGAACAAAAAGCCGCCGCTGATTTTTGGGAAAAATATGTTCATCAGCCGCCTTTGCGTCTGTTTTTGGCCGGTATTCTGGCCGGCGGAGCCGTCGTGACGGTTTTGTGGCTTTTAATTCATTTTTTGATTTTCAGAAGAAATTCCGGCGCCGCCGTCGGAGTTCCGAATGAAACGCCGTCCCGGCGCGAAAGCGTCGACAGAGTAAAAGAAGCCTGTCTGTCGGGTTCCGCCGAACAGGTTAAACTGGCTTTGCTGGATTTGGGGCGCGTGTTTTGGGCGCAAAATCCGCCTTTGACCCTTTCCGAACTGGCGAAACGGTTTGACAGCAAAGAGTTGTCGGAACAGGTCGAAAATCTGAACCGGGCGTTGTACGCCGGCAATACCGCCGGCTGGGACGCGAAAAAGTTTTGGGCTGTTTTCAAAACGGTTGAATCCGGCGGCCGAAAACGGCAAAAGAATGAAAAAATTCCGGTTCCGCCGCTTTATCCCGATTGAGTATTCACTGTTTGTTTACGATACGGGCGTATAACCTGTAAATAACAGCAGTGTCGGGAAAGTCGGATTGATGCGCAGTCAGCATTTAACTCATGCCGTTTTGGCTTCGTTTTTATGGTGTGCGGCCGTGTTCGCGTTCGTCGGCATGAACTTTATGAAATTTGAATCTGCTTCCCGGGCTTTGCGGGATTCCAGAATCGAAACGGCGCTGACCGAGCTGCAAAGAACAATGCAGATCGAAATGGACAAAGGCGCTTCTTTGCCCGGAATTGAAAAGGCGGAAGACTATTTGTTCCGGTATGCTTCGGAAAACGACGATGTTCTGTCCGTAATGGTTTTTGAAGGGGCGGGGAAAATTTTATTCAGCACTGTCGCGGCGCAGGTCGGCATGAGCGTGCCGGCGGTCTGGCGTGAAAAATGCAGTCGTCCGGGAACGGTTTTTGTGGAAACGGAACAGGACAAAGAAACGGTCGGCCTGCCGGTACTGAACGCTTTTCTGGAAAGCGAAGGGTGTTTGGCCGCCGAATATAAAACCGGAACAAATGAAATCATTCGGGAAAAAATGATCGCGACGGCTTTTCATTTTGCCGTCAGGTTGGCGCTGATCGGGGTTGCGGCCTGTTTTCTGATTTGTTTTTCCGGAATGTTGCGCACTTTTGTTTTCGGCGGAAAAAAAGTCCGTTCCGCCGTCGTTTTAATTCTGTGCGCGGGAATGTTGTTTTTAATGCTTCAGTTGAATTTTTCGGCGATGTTTAAGGCTTTTGAACGGGATCTTCGTCAGGAAACGGCCGCAAAGACACAGACGATTGCCAGACAGGTGAAAAATCTGATTGAACGGGTTGTGCAGAGCGGCATGCCGTTTAAATCAATCAGCGGACTGGAATCTTATCTGGATCAGATTCGTCAGAAAAACAAAGAAATCCTGTTTATTTTGGTGACGGATAAAACGGGGCGCGTTTTATATGAGTCGGGGGCGGCTGCAGAAGCGTTTGACGCCGACCCGCGTACGGGCAAAATTTCTTTGCGCGAAGGATATTATAACGCTGCCGAACCCGTCAACGATGTTGAATCCGCGGCGGGCTGGGTGCAGATCGGCGTTAATGAAAGGTTTATGCGTGAAAAAATTTTTTAGTCTGTTTTTATTTTGGCTGATTTTTCCCGTTTTCTGCGCGCAGGCGGCGGCGCCGTCAAAAGTATATATGGTGCTGTGGGACGGCTGCGAAGACGCCTGCCGTGGTTTTCTGGATTATTTAAAATCGGCCCGTGCCGATGTGGAAATTATTCAGCGCAACCTGAATAAAAAAACCGATCAGATCCCCGCTTTAATCGCCGAAGTTAAAGAACTTTCGCCCGATCTGCTGGTGACGTGGGGAACTTTGGCGACGCTGGAAATGCTGGGAACGGAAAATAACGGGCCGGTTTCAAAATACGGCGCGGTTCCGGCGCTGTTTATGGTTGTGTCGCAGCCGGTGGAAAGCGGGCTGGTTTCTTCATTGGTTTCTCAGGGACGCAATATTACGGGCGTCATGCATCTGGTGCCTTTGTCCGAACAGTTGCAATACGCCCGGCAGATTATGGCGTTCAAACGGCTGGGGATTGTTTATAATCCGGCGGAAACAAATGCGCAGATTGCGGTTGACCAGCTGAAACGGTACGCGTCCATGATGAATTTTGAATTGCTGGAACGTCCGGTGCCTTTGGATAAAAACGACAGGCCGGACGCTAAGGCTGTCGCCGGATTGGTCGCGGAACTGGCCGAAAACAAAGTTGATTTGATTTATTTGGGGCCGGACGCTTTTATGAATGCGCACCGCGGACTTTTGATTGATACGGCGGCTGCTTTTTCCATTCCCGTTTTTTCGGCTTCCGAAGGGGCGGTGCGTCACGACAACGCCTTGTTCGCTTTTGTTCACCGCTATTATACGGTCGGGCAGATGGCCGGGCGGAAAGCGATGAAGATTTTGAAAGATAAAATTCAAGCTTACGATATTCCGATTGAAGCCCCGCCGCGCGCTTTGCTGGTCGTAAACATGTCGGCGGCACAGAAAACGGGGGTATATCCGCCGCTGACATTGATGCGCAACGCGGATATGATCAATATTCCCGAAAAGAAATAATTATTTGCGCTGCCGCGGCGCGGGATAAGTTCTTTCGGCGCCGTCGGCCAGCTTTTTCTGGCCGCGCGGGTATAAAAACTTGCCGTCGGGCGTTTTAATCGTGCCGTCCGAATAAAGTTCAAATTTGAAAATATCCATTCTTGAAAAATCAGCGATGGTTTGAGAACAGTCCCGTTTGCTGCGGTTGCGCTGAAAAGCGTAACTGTTCGCTTTCGCCGTGGCATATAAACGCATGGAAGTATCTTCGGCAGCCTGGGACGGCGCCGTGTTGCTGAAGTATCTGCTGAGGATTTCTTCAAACTGATATAATTGACGGTAAGCGCCGCAGGCCAGCACAACGCCGGCCAGTGTCCCGACGCTTTCGATGTCTTTTTCCGATCGTGTCTGGGCGCGGGCGTTGAACGGTACAAGAAAAATCATGAAAATAAGCAGAAAAACGCGCATTTTTTTTAACTCTTTTGAAAAATACCCTGTCAGTTAATCTAGCAGATAAAAGTTCATAAAATACTAACGATTCGCTTTGCCGTTCGGCATTTTTTCAATCAGTGTTTGACGATTGTTTCACGGCTCGTTTAAACTAAAAGGAAATACTGTTTTAAAGGGGGTTTCCATGCCGTATGAAAAAATCAAAGGCAAGCTTTTAGTCGCGCAGGGCGGCGGGCCGACGGCCGTTATTAATCAGTCGCTGGTCGGCGTTGTGCTGGAAGCGCGGAAATTTAACCGCGTGGATCTGGTTTACGGGGCGGTGCACGGCGTGCGCGGCATCGTGAACGAAGATCTGGTTAATCTGTCCAGCGAAACGTCGCATAATCTGGAAATGGTCGCCAATACACCGTCGTCAGCTTTGGGCACGACGCGCGACAAGCCGGATTTGAAGTATTGCCAGCAGATGCTGAAAGTCATGCAGGCGCATGATATCCGTTACTTTTTGTATATCGGCGGCAACGATTCCGCCGATACGACGCGCATTATCAGCGAAGAAGCCAAAAAGGCGAACTATCGGCTGCGCTGTATTCATATTCCCAAAACGATAGACAACGATTTAATGCACAATGACCATTGCCCGGGGTATCCGTCGGCGGCGCGTTATGTTTCGCAGGCTTTTGTCGGTTTAAACCGCGACAGTTGGGCTTTGGGCGGAACGGTCATCGCCGTCGTTATGGGAAGACATGCGGGCTTTTTAACCGCTGCCGCCGCGATGGGCAAGAAATTTCCCGACGACGGGCCGCATTTGATTTATATGCCGGAACGGACTTTCGATATTGACGTTTTTGCCGATGACGTTCGGCGCGTTTATGAAAAATACGACCGCTGCGTCGTCGCCGTCAGCGAAGGCGTTCACGACGCGTCCGGTCAGCCGGTTATTACAAAACTGACGAATTGTCAGGATCGTGACGCGCACGGCAATGTCCAGCTGTCGGGATCCGGCGCTTTGGGCGATTGTCTGGCTCAGGTGTTGCGGGAAAAGGTCGGCATTAAACGTGTGCGCGCCGATACGTTGGGATATATGCAGCGTTCTTTTGTCGGCTGCGTTTCAGATGTCGATCAGCGCGAAGCCCGCGAAGTCGGCGAAAAAGCCGTTCAGTTTGCCATGTGGGGAAACAGCGACGGATCGGTCGCCATTAAACGGATCGGGTTTTATATGTGCGATTATGATTTAATTCCCCTGGATCAGGTGGCGGCGAAAACGCGCACGATGCCCGATGAATTTATTACGCCCGAAGGCAATGACGTAACGGACGCTTTCCGTATGTACCTGCGTCCTTTGCTGGGGTCAAAGATGCCGGACGCGTATCGTTTGCGCGCGCCGTTTATTCCGAAAATACTGAACGAAGGCGTGCCGTGTTCTTCCGAACGTCAGCCGAAACTGCCGCAGTGGTGATAAGAAAAACCGGACGCTGATTGCGTCCGGTTTTTTTATCTATTCTTTTCTAAAAACGATTTGTTTTAAAAAAACGCGCCAGGCGGCGGTGACGGCGGCCGGGTTTTCCAGCGGGGGCAAATGCCCGCTGTCCGCAATGACGGCATGAACGGCCGTCGGAATCTGTGCCGTCATCTGATCCAGCGATTCCGGCGGGGAAAGGGTGTCCTGCGCGCCGCCCGAAACTAAAACGGGACAACGAATGTGTTTTAGCAATTCGGTTGAATCCGGGCGACTCATGATTGTTTTTTGTTCGTTGACATATTTATCAACACCCGTCGTCTGCGCCATGTGTTCCAGAATATGACGGATAATGTCGTTGTTGCGGTGATTGGGGGAAATAATGCCGAATAAAGCGGATTCCATAACGGCCTCAATTCCTTGCGTTTGTGCCGTTTCTATCATTTCCAGCCGTTTTTTGCGCGCCGGTTCGGGATCGGCATGGGCGTTTGTGTCCATCAAAATCAGTCCGGCGACGCGCTGCGGCGCCTGACGCAGAATTTCAAAAGCGACATATCCGCCCATTGAAATTCCGCTCAGAACGAATTGCCCGCGGATTTGGGATAAAATCCGCCGGGCGGCGTCCGCAACGTTTGTATCCAGTCCCAGATCGGGCACAAAAAAGTCGGCTTCGTTTTCCAACGCTTTGATCTGATGAATAAATAAACCGGCATTACATAACAGTGCGGGCAGTAAAACAACGGGCGTTTTCATGAAACAATTATCCTCTTACCGGATCAAACGGTTCTGAATGTCTTTGAATTCCGGCGTTCCCGCCTTCCTGAGCCATTCAAATAAAACCATTTCTACGGTCGTCAGAAAAATATTTTCCTGTTGAAAACGTGTTTCGGCGGCGGCTTTGTTTTCGGCGGCGCGGCTGCCCGAAGCGTCCGTCACGACAAAAACGTCGAATCCTTTTTCCTTTAATTCGACGGCGGTCTGCAATACGCAGATGTGTTCTTCGATGCCGGCGATGATAATTTGTTTTTTGCCCAAAGCGTTTATTTTTTCCATAAATCCTTCTTCCCGCACGGCAGACAGACTGGTTTTGGGAAAATAAAGCGCTTTTTGCGGCGCAGCGTCTTTAATGTCGAAAATAGACGGCCCCAATCCTTTGGGATACTGTTCCGTAATAATGACGGGAACGTTTAAAACGTCGGCGCCTTTTAATAAACGGGAACACCCTTCGATCACGCGTCTGGGGTCGTTTGCCGCCGGTGCCAGACGTTCCTGAACGTCTATGATCAAAAGACATGAATCGGTTCTGCTGATTAACATTGTTCTGCCTTTCATTTCGGTATATAACTTTTTTATTCGTGCCACACTTTTAACGGAATACAAACACAAAAATGAAATTTTCTGATTTAGGACTCAATGAAAACACGCTCAAAGCCGTTGCCGACGTCGGTTATGAAGAACCGACGCCGATTCAGGCCAAGGCCATTCCTGAAATTTTAAAACGCAACGACGTTATGGGAATCGCGCAGACGGGAACGGGAAAAACCGCCGCGTTTACTTTGCCGATGATTGATATTCTGGCAAACGGCCGGGCAAAAGCGCTGATGCCCAGAACGCTGATTTTGTCGCCGACGCGCGAATTGGCAACGCAGATCGCCGAATGTTTCCAAAAGTACGGTAAATACCAGAAACTGTCGATGGCTTTGCTGATCGGCGGGGAATCCATGATTGAACAGCAGAAAATCCTGTCGCGCGGCGTTGACGTGCTGATCGCTACGCCGGGACGCATGATTGATTTGTGCGAACGCGGCCGGATTTTGCTGCGCGACGTACAGGTATTCGTACTGGACGAAGCCGACAGAATGTTGGATATGGGCTTTATTCCTGATGTTGAAAAAATCGCCGCGAAGCTGCCGGCCATGCGCCAGACGCTGCTGTTTTCCGCGACGATGCTGCCGGAAATCAAGGCTTTGGCGAAAAAGTTCATGAAATTTCCGGTTGAAGTCCGCGTCGATCCGGCAATGTCGACGGCCGATACGGTGGAACAGTTTATCGTAAAAACGAACGAACGCGGCAAACGCGAAGTGTTGCGTAACCTGATCCGGGCGGAAAACGTTCAAAACGCGATGATTTTCTGCAATCGTAAAAAAGATGTGGATATTTTGTTTAAATCATTTACGAAACATCAGTTTTCAGTCGCCGCGCTGCACGGCGATATGGCGCAGGGGGCGCGGACGGAAACGCTGAACGCTTTTCGAGACGGCAAGGTTCAGCTGCTGGTTTGTTCCGACGTTGCCGCGCGCGGGCTGGACCTGCCGGACGTGTCGCACGTATTTAATTTTGACGTTCCCGTCAATTCCGAAGATTACATTCACCGGATCGGACGCACGGGGCGCGCGGGAAAAACCGGCCGGGCATTTATGCTGATAACGTCCGCGGATTTTAAAGCTTTGGCGACGATTGAAAAAATGATCGGCAAGAAAATCGAAGAAATGTCCCGTTTTTCCGTTGAAATGGATCCGCCGCCGGAACCTAAAAGCAGGCGGCGCGGTAAAACCGGAAAACAGGAAAAAGCGGCAAAACCGGAACCTGAAAAGAAAGTAAGGGAAAAGCAGAATAAACCCGGGCCGGCGGCTGCGAAAAAAGAAAGTCCCGTCCGGGAAACAAAGGAAAAAAACGGCGGGGAGAAAAAGCGCGCCGATAAAATAAGGAAAACCGCCGGGGCTTCCGTTCCTCCGGCCGCGGAGATCAAAGCTTTCGGCAATGCCATGCCGGCGTTTATGATGAACGAGGTAAAGTTGTCATGAAACAAATTTTGACGGATTTGCCATTAAGGACTTATGCTTCTCTGCCCGAAGGAAAACCCGAACAGGCCGGCGTTTTTTTTCACGGTTACGGCGCTGACGGACAGGATCTGTTTAATATCAGCGGCGTTTTGCGCCGCTTTTTCCCGAATGCGGCGTTTTATTTCCCCGACGCGCCCGAAGAATTAGGTTTTTTCGGCGGTTATCAGTGGTTTTCTTTGGACGGTTATGATCCGGCGGTTTTGTCTGATCCTGCCGCGGGAAAAGAATATCTGGATTCTCTGATGCCGTTGGCGGAAATTGCCCGAGGCGTGACGGATCCTTATATGCGCGCTGTTTTAAAACACAGCGGCGTGTCGGCGGATAAAGCGGTTTTATGCGGTTTTTCTCAGGGCGGTTTGATGGCTGTTTATACGGCGCTGCGTTTTCCCGAAAAATTAGCCGCCGCCGTCGGATTGTCCGCGGTGGCCGTAATGTTTGACGGCAAAACGTTTTCGCCGGACAAGATTGTTTCCAAACCGCCCGTCACATTAATTCACGGCGACGCAGATAATGTTGTGCCGCCGGCGGTTTTCGAACTGAATCAACAAAATCTGCGGAACGCCGGTTTGTCGGTTGAAAGCTTTGTCGTGCCGGATTTAATGCATGGGATAGACGAAACGGCGCTGCGTCATCTTTGTTCAACACTGCAAAAAAGCTTTGCTTAGAAAAAAGAGAGCCGTCAAAAGCTCTCTTTTTTGTTTTATTTATATTCGGAAAGGTATTTTTAACGAAATAGAGCCACTATTAAAGAATGGAAAAAAGTATGTCAAATGCGTCTGTTCGCCAAAATATCAAGAAAGCCGCGGCATTGGGAATGCCTCCGGCCGACGGCGGACGTATATCTACTTTTATGTGGTTATCACGTTTTTTCAGTGTGTTGTGCTTTTTTTTAATGACGACACTGGCCGCTTTGGCGCTTTCCCTGATCCATATTACGAAAGAGGCGGAGGTTAATTCTGTTTTGGTTACGGCGCCGACATATTCGGAAAATCTGTCTTATTTTGAACCGCTGCACCCGGATATGCCCGCCATGGATATTTTGGCGGAAATGTTTGTGCGCCAATATGTGACGGCCAGAAATAACGTTTGGCGCAGTGCGCCTGAAATGCGCCGTATGTGGGGGCCCGGCGGTGTCGTGCGTTATATGTCGACGCCGGCTGTGTACGATGCCTTTCAAAGAAGAGAAGCCGGGCGATATTTTCCTGATATGGAGAGTACGCCGACAGTAATGGTTGAAACGGATATCAAGCGGATTATTAAAGAAGGTTGGAACAGTTGGCAGATCTTTTTTGATACCCGTAAAATGGAAACTTCGATCAGTCAGCCGATTATTGAACACTGGATCGCCACTATACAGTTCCGTTACTATTCCGATAATGCCGTGATGTTTTCCCGTCTGCGCAATCCGCTGGGATTTACGGTGACGCAATATCATCTGGCTCGTCAGAAGAAATAAAAGGGGAGAAATAAAGAATGAAGAAAAAAATAATCGGAAGAATGTTTTTTATGATCGCTTTATGCGCCGTGTTGAATGCGTGCGGCTCCATTTATGAAAAAGAACCGATCGGGATCGGTCCGGATATTTCTGAATTGAAACGTTCTCCATGCGCTTGTATGCTTTTAAAACTGCCGGCTGATCTGCCCGAATGGATAACGGCTCAGGGATAACGGGATAAAAAACGATGCCAAAACCGGTAAAATCAAAACAACAGCTGACAGTTAAGGAATCTGACGATAAACCTTTGCAAAAAGGCGGCTCGCGCAGCAGTGTCGATTTAAAAAAAACGGCTGCGGAAGAAACGGCGCGCGAAGAAATTTCGGTTGATCAGCTGCGTGAACGGCGCTATCTGTGGACGGCCCGCGCTTTTGCGATTGTTTCTGCCGTAGCGCTGTGCGTTAATTTGGTTTTACTGCTGGCGATTGTTCATATGATGCCGCTGAAACGTGTCGAACCGTTTTTGCTGACATTCCAGAACAGAGACGAACAGGTCGTTAAACTTCGTCCTTTAGCAAAAGATATGTCTGCCGATGACATAATTTCCGAAGCTATGATCCGGCAATATGTTTTGCTGCGCAACACCATGATTTCCGATGTTGACGAAATGTCGTTTCGGTGGGGACCGGACGGTCCTTTGCGCTGGATGTCTTCGGCGCAGGTATATAACCAGTTTGCCAAAACGGTAAAGGACTGGCTGTCCAGAATTAAACTGGAAGGCCTGACGCGCGAAGTCAGAATTGAATCCGTCGTGCGCAACCAGAACATCTGGCTGGTTTATATCGTTACGCGCGATATGCTGCCGGAAGCCGAAGAACCCGCTATTTCGCGTTGGCGTATCCGCTTGTCGATCAAGTACTTCGCCAAAGACCAGAAAGAAGTCAAATATATCGACCGTTTAAAAAATCCGCTGGGATTTGCCGTCGATGGATATTCTATTGAAAGTGCTAACGATTAAAGAAGGTGTCCCGTGAAAAGAAACTTGAAAATCCGCCTTTTTGCTTTTGTTTCGTTGTCGTTTTGTTTTTTAACGCACACAGCTGCAGCGCAGCAAACGGCGGCGCGTGAATCAATGGACGCGGCGATTGAGCAGTCAAACGGGCAGTATTCTGAAATTGATATGCCGTTTTGGTCTTTGGGCATGCAGCAAAAAGCATGGAACAAGCCGATGGAACATTTAGGCGAGGGACAATCCAAACCGGGGTATTCCAGATATTATTGGACGCCTGATCTGGTTTTGCCTCTGCGTATTCGGGAAGGCATGCATACGCTGATTAATTTCCCGTCTTGGGAATTGATTGAAAACGTTTTTCTGGGCAATGAAAGCGCTTTCGGCGCTCAAAAAGTCGCGCAGAACGCTTTGATGGTTTTCGCGACGAGTGTTGATCTGGTCGGTATGGATACGAATATGATTGTTTTCGGCCGGTCCGGCAACAGATATGTTTTTTATTTAAGAAGCGAAACCTTTAATACGGACAGAATTACAAACTCTGTCGTCGATATCGTTGTCAATGACGCGAAATTTGTGCCCGATGATTCCGGACAGACGCCTTTTGCTTCCGGCGCTGTCGGCGTGGGAGCCGCTTCCCCCATGGGCGGTGGTTTCGGTGGCGGCGGCAGTCTGCGCGGCGGCAAAAAAACGACGACAAAAAACGGGACGGAAGACTGGTTGGCGGATATTGAAGTCGATCCTGAGAAACTGCGTTTTGACATTGATGTTTTCATTCCCAATCCGGCAGATATGGAAATTGCGCCCGAACGTGTCTGGCGTGATGAAATTTTTACTTATATTGACTTCGGGCCCAAAGCTTTGACAATGACGGAACGCCCGATTGTTAACCTGTTGTCGCAGGGATCCGAAGTGCCTATCGGATTCAGGACGCGCGGACCGAACGGCAGATTAATGGTTGTCGAAGGAATCGGCGATCTGGTTTTGCGTAACGGGAAACGCATTTTATGCCTGAAAATCAGAAAAGATCCGACTTACGGCACCGAATGGGTGGAATATGAAGAATCCGTCCAGCCGAAATGGTCGCCGGGTCCGATGATTACGACGGGCGGTTATAATACGTCCGCGGGCGGCGCCGGTAACGGTGCGGTTAATATGAATATGCAGGCGAACATGCAGGCGGCGGCGAATGCCATGATGATGCCGGCCGGGGCAAACGGGACGTTGTCGGCAAATCAGATCGCCCGGTTTTCGCAGCAGGGACAAAACGGTTCCCGTACTGTACAGCGTTACCGCGGCACGCCTGTGGAAACAATCGCCGTCGAACTGGGCTCTGACAGTGAAATTGCGCCGCTGGAACAGAAATGGGATAATATTTCGCGCAGAAACAAAGATCTGCTCGGCGGGTATGAACCGTATTATTCCGTCGACGCTGTTGCAGAAGGCGAATCAAGGGATTTGTTCCGTTTGCGCATCGGTCCTGTTGACAGTATCGAAGCCGGGGACAAATTATGTAATCAATTAGGTCGCCGCGGGGTGACCTGCATGGTTGTGCGGACACAATGAACGAAGAATTACTCAGCTCATCAGACAGATACTTAAAAAAATCCAACAAGATGTTGTTGATTGTCGGAATTATAGCCTTTTTGGCTTTTCTGACAGGGGTTATTGTTTTGCTGAGCGGAGGCGAGGAACGTAAGAAAGACGCCGAAGTCACTATTGGCGAATCGGCGGAAAGTTCCAGCAGTATTACCGGCGGCGATGCGGATACGTTTAATCTGGCCGAAGAACCGGTTCCTTCAACCGTAAGATTGGTCGTAACGCCGGAAACGATGCGTTTCGATCAGGTTGTGCTGGGTACTATGGCTGAAGGAACGCTGACATTGTCGGCTTCTTCCGGCCGGATCAGCATTACCTCGATAGAGTTTGAAAATAAGCAGGAAGACGGCTTTGTTCTGGAAAACAAATGCCGCAAAGACATTGTTCTGACCGGCGACGTCACCTGTAACGTTGTTGTGCGCTGGGAACCGAAAACGGCGCGGACAATTCAGTCTAATTTGGCGGTTCGTTGGGCCGATGAAACTTTCGGCGGTATCGGCAGAAAAGTCATTGTTCCCATTTCGGCAATGGCGATTGACACCAGTATGTGCGGCGTCTGCGATGAAGCGCCGGGCGGCGGCGGTTCCATGCTTGACCAGCTGCGTCAAAAAGGGCGTGTTATTCTGGGCCCTGACGGAAAACCGATCGGTTATGCCGATGAAAACGGCGTTGTTTACGGTCTGGACGGCAAACGGATAGGGACTCTGCGCCCGGACGGAACTGTTGTCGACGATCAGGGATACGTTATCGGTGTAGCCGAAGGGTCGCGTTTGGCGATCGGACCGAACGGAGAAATTCTGGGAACAATTTTACCCGACGGGCGTGTCATTGACAAAGACGGCCGTCTGATCGGTTACGCTTTGCCCGACGGGACAATCGTCGATTTGGACGGGAATGTCATCGGGGCGGCAATAAAAACGGGGATAGCTTATGATAAAAACGGTAATCCGATCGGGCGGATTATGCCGGACGGAACAGTCGTTGATGAAAACGGAAACGTTATCGGTTATTTAAATCCGGACGGAACGATTGTTGACGCCAACGGTAATATTATCGGTTCGGTTGCGCCGCAGGGCACCGTTGTGGACGCGTCGGGAAAGGCGTTGGGAATTGTTATGCCGGACGGGACGGTCGTTGACGCCGACGGCAATATTATCGGCCGCGTTCTACCTAACGGTTTTGTCGTTGATCGGGACGGCAACATTATCGGCCGCGTTGTAAAAGAAGGGCTGGCAATCGGTCCCGGTTGCCGTATGATCGGCCGGATTAGCACGGACGGTTCCGTAATGGCGTCGAACCGGCAGGTCGGACGTTTGACGGCGTCAATGACAGTTGTTGATATGTCGGGAAATCCGATCGGCGGATACGTGGAAGAAGGAGCTTTGATTGACTGGGCCGGGAAAATTATCGGTAAAGTGGATCCGGAAGGACACCCGGTCAATTTTAAAGGGGAGCCTCTGGGGTGTCTGACGCCTTATGGCACTGTTGTCAATGATGTTGAAGAAATTACGGCGGCCGTTTTGCCCAAAGGAACTGTCGTCGGTACGCAATGCGGCGTTATCGGGCGTGTCATGCCGGACGGCAGCGTCGTCGGTGATGGCCAGATCAAAGGGCGGATTTTGCCGGACAAATCATTTTTGTCGACGGACGGAAAAATTGAAGGAGCTTTGGCGCGTCAGAATGTCGGCGTCGGGCCGGGCTGCCTATCTTTGGGGTACGCCAATATAGACGGACAGGTTATTACGGCTAAAGGGGAATTTGTCGGTTGTCTGGCGGCAAACGGAGAAATTCTGGATAATCAAAAAGTCGTTTTGGGACGGATTTTGGATTCCGCCATTGCTTTGAATGCGGACGGCCGTGTCGTCGGCATTATGGATCCTACCGGAAAGATTCAGGATAAACAGGGAAAAATTTTGGGGTGTATGGATCCTGACGGACTGGTGATAAATTCCAAAAATGAATCTGTCGGCATGCTGATGCCTGTCGGCGGCGTTCTGGACCGCGACGGCCGCACGATCGGCTGGGTCATGCCGGACGGATCTGTTTCCAACGGTAAGAACAGCACGATCGGCAAAGTCATGCCGGACGGAACCGTCATCGACCTCAGCGGCCAGACAGTCGCGCGCGTTGCTCCGCACAAAGGCGTCGCGTTAAGAAGCGCCTGTGAACCGGCCGGAAATATTTTGATTGACGGCCGCGTTGTGGACAAAGAATTTAAACGATCTGCCTATATTCAGATGAATGACACGTTGGTCGGCGAAAACGGAGATTTTATCGGCCGTGTCGCTTACGGGTCGCGGGCGATCAGTCCCAAGGACATGTATCTGGGAACGGCGGCGCGCGACGGCGCATTATATAATCCGGCAGGGGAAAAAATCGGCTGCCTGCGTCCGGACTCTTTATTCGTTAATTCGGATAATAAATTTTTGGGAGCGGCCTTGCCCGAAGGAATTGCCATTAATAACAAATCAGAGCTGTATGCCCGTGGCGATTCGATTGCCAAAGCTCTGAATTTGAAGGGAACCGAGTTCATCGGATCAATAACGCTGAGCGGCTTTGTCAAAGAAGGCGATACGATTTCCGGCGGAATTATTCCGGACAGAGCTGATGTTCTGGATATTAAAACCAGTGAAAAAATCGGCCGGCTGTTGCCTGACGGAACGGCTTTGGATCTGCTCAGCCGCTATTTGGGGCGTTTAAGAATGCCGGGCGGCGAAATTGTTAATAAAGACGGCCGCGTCGTCGGTAAGATATTTGTCGGTATGCGGCAGGTGATCGGTCCGAACGGAGAAATTCTGGGCGTTGTCATGCCTGACGGGACGGTTGTTGACGCTTCCGGCCGCGTTATCGGCAAAGCTGATCTGAACGGGAAAGTGGTTGACGCTTCTGGGCGCGTCATCGGCGAAGTTGTTCCGGTCGGCCAGCCGATTATAGGCCCCGACGGCAAGATTATCGGTTATGTCGGCATTGACGGTCAGATCGTTGACAAAGATGGAAATCCTGTTTTAGGACCTGACGGAAAACCTTTGCGTTACCGCGCGGGGGGCTCTGTCGTTGAGGACGGCGGAAAAGTCATCGGTAAGATCGGCGATACGCTGGAACGTCTGGTTTATGATGAAAACGGCAACGTGATCGGCCGCGTTCTGCCTGACGGAACGGTTGTTGACTTGAACGGCAACGTGATCGGAAAAATGCTTCCCGACGGAACAGTGGTTGACTTGAACGGCAATGTGATCGGCAGGGCCGGTCCTCCGGAACGTCTGGTTTATGATGAAAACGGCAATCTGATCGGCCGTGTTCTGGCCGACGGAACGGTTGTTGATCTGAAAGGCAACGTAATCGGCAGAGTCCAGCCTGACGGAACGGTGACCGCTCTGGGATCGAAAGTTATCGGTTATACTGTTAAGGACGGCTTGGGACTAAACTTTAAAAATGAAATCATCGGCAAAATCGATTCTTCCGGACAGCTGAAAGAAGCGGGATCGGATAAATCTCTGGGGGTTCTGCAGGCGGATGACACGATCACCGACAGCAGAAACGCCATTATCGGCAAAGGGGTCGTGAACGCCGTTCCCGTCGGGCTGCAATGTCAGATGCTTGGTTCGATTGATGACAGAGGACAAGTCATTGATACGGCGGGACGGCAGATCGGACGGCTGAATTTTGACCGTTCTCTGGTCAATTCCGCGAATTCCCAAATCGGTTTGGCTTTGGGACGGGAATCCGTTATTAACGAACCGTGCAAAATTATCGGGCAGATTACCGCGGAAGGAAAAGCCGTCGATACCAAAGGCGCTGAAATCGGCTGCGTCGATTTTGAAGGATTGGTGAAGGATAAGAACGGCAAACGTCTGGGACGCATTGTTCAAAAAGGACAAATCCGCGGCCCTGACGATCAGATGATCGGCAGGATTGTTGCTACCGGCGAAGCATTAGGGGCAGAAGGGAATGTTTTAGGCTGTTTCTCCGTTGACGGGGCCGTTTTAGATAAAAACAAAAAAATTCTGGGGGTCGCGGCGGACATGAAATACGCCGTTGACGATCAGGGAAAGGTTGTCGCACATATTCTGGGCGGCACATATGGCGTTAATCCCGAAGGCGGTTCTTTTGTCGGAACATTGAACGGTCGGAATTTAACCGGGCCGGATAATAAGCAAGCAGGCGTACTTGTGCCTGCCGGCCGTCGCGTTATCGCCGTGGACGGCAAGGTGATCGGTACCGTTTTACCTCGCGGGCGCGTTCATGACGATCGCGGGGAAGAAATCGGTTATGTTACGTCTTCGATGCGTGTTTTAACCGGTGACCGTAAGTTTTTGGGCCGTGTCGTTCCGATCGGCGAAGAATGTAAGGACGGTAAAAATAATGTTGTCGGAACCGTCCATTTCGACGGAACGATTATTGACGAAAGGAAACAAGTTCTGGGACGTCTGCTCGCCAGCGGACAGGCATTGGATAATGCCGGCGCTCATTTATGTATGATCTCTTTGATCAGCACAAACGATGACGGGTCTTTGTTCCCGAAAGGATTGATCGGCAAAATGGTTTACGGGCCGGACGGCAAACCTTTGGGCGTTGTCGGGGCGGACGGTTTTATCCGTGACGCAAACGGCAATATTATCGGTCGTGTTCTGCCCGACGGGACGGTTATTGATCTGAACGGCAATGTGATCGGAAAAGCATATCCGAAAGGGGCGGTGTTCAGTCCTGACGGAAAATTCCTTGGCATCGTTGATGCGGACGGATATCTGCGTGACGAAAACGGCAACATCATCGGCAGAATGTTGCCTGACGGAACGGTTGTCGACATGAACGGCAACATCATCGGACGGGCTTTGCAGGAAGACGGTATTGTCGATTCAAAAGGCAATTTTCTGACCAAAGCGGGCGAAGACAGACTGGTTTACGATGAAAACGGCAACGTGATAGGCCGTGTTCTGCCGGACGGAACCGTCGTTGATTTAAACGGAAAAGTCATCGGAAAAATGCTTCCCGACGGAACAGTGGTTGATTTGAACGGTAAAGTCATTGGTAAAGCAGCTCCGGCCGGTCAGTCAAAAAATGTCCGTATAGCCGTGGGTCGTGACGGTAAGTTTTTGGGAATTGTCGGAGATGACGGTTTCGTTCGTGATGAAAACGGCAATATTATCGGCCGCGTTTTGCCCGACGGGACGGTCGTTGATCTGAACGGCAATGTCATCGGTTCCGTTATTGAAGGGGAACCGATGCGCGATGAAAACGGCAATATTATCGGCGTGATTATGCCCGACGGGCGGGTTGTCGATTTGGACGGCAACGTCATCGGCCGTATTAATGCGAACGGAGAAATTGTTGATGCGGACGGAACCGTGTTGGGAACATGGCGCGGCGGAAAGCTGACGGCGATGAGCGATAAGTTGCAGCAGAAACGTTTTGCCTTTGGCAAAGATGGAAAACGGATCGGCATGATTATGCCGGACGGGACGGTTGTTGACGAAAACGGCAATATTATCGGCCGCGTTGATGAAAACGGCAATGTTGTTGATCTGGAGGGCAATATTATCGGAACGACAACGGATCCCGGATCGGCTATTGAACAGCAGGGGAGCAAAGGGGATCAAAAAGATGACCGGATGTCTATTTTCGGCACCTTTGATCCGGACAACTATCGGTACCGCGGCAAATCTTTGGGAGCCGGCGGCGGAACGGGAAAAGGAGAACGTTACGATCCTGCGCGGATTAAACAGTTGCGGGCGCTGCAGATGGCTTATCGCCGTCAGATCAGGCCGGGCCGGGGAATAGGCATACCCTCTGTTGAAGAAGATTTAATGAAAACACAAAAGCGTAGTAAGAGCTGGGCTGATCTGGGTGTAATGAAAAATGTTTCGTCATATCGTGTCAACATGGATAATATGATTCTGGCGGATAAGGCAATTCCGGCTGTTTTGGTGCGTTCCATTGATACGGAACAAGATGATGTTCCTATTTCTGCAGTTGTTGAACGCAATATTTATTCTGAATCTGGGCGTAAAATCATTATTCCCGCCGGCAGCCGTATTATCGGTGAGCTGAGTGGTTCGTCAACCGGTGAGGATATTGGTTCGGCCTCTAAAGTTGAAGTTGAATGGACACGCCTGATTCGTCCGGACGGCGCGGCATTCCAGTTTGAAGAAAGTGGTGTTTCCGGCGATGCTTCCGGCCGTGGGGGTATCGGCGCATATATGGACAGGCAGCTGATGCAGAAATACGGATTACCGGTTGTTCAGTCAACGATTACTTCCGCGATTTTGTATGCAATGGCGACAAACGATTCCGCGGCTGTCGGATCTGACGGCGAAGTCGCCATGTCCGGCCGCCAGCAGGCGGCAGAAGACGCGCGTACCAGATTTTCCGATACAATGCAGCAAATCTTTGACGATATTATCAATGAAACGTCACAGTTAAAAACGCGTTTGTTTGTTCCGTCCGGAACGCGTATTACTGTTTTTGCCAAATCCGATTTGTGGCTGCGCAGTTCTTTGGAAGATGAGGACGTAGATTCTAATGCAAAAGTTGATGTTTTGATTGATCCGCACAAAAACGATAAAAGAAACGAGATTAATGAAGCTGCCGGAGAGAGTAGCGGGCTGACTGACGGCAGTGGTGCTAATCCGAACAATCAGAATGTTCAAAACGATCCGAATAATTTGCAGCAGCAACAGCAAATTTATTATAATAATTATGCTGGTCAGGCGCCGCAGCAACAGCCGCCGCAGCAACAGCTGATTGATCCTAATAAAAATAAACAGCAGCCGCCTGCGCCGCCGCCTGTTTTGCTGCAGGAAAAGAAAGAAGAACCGGTTGATCCTGTTCCGGAACTTTTCTAAAACGATACGAGGGGTAAAATGAGTACGGATTCCTTTCAGGTTTTAAAATCAACGCTGCGTTATCTGTCCTATTGGTATGAACAGGATAACGTGGAAGAAGTTGCCATTAATCGTCCGAATGAAATCTGGCTGCGTCTGCGCGGCCGCCGGGCTCACCCCTGGGCGTGCCAGCAAGACGCAAACCTGTCCAGAACATATTTGACGGATATTATGCATATTATCGCCAACACCTTTGAATTGCCGTTCGACCCCGAACAGGGATCGCCGGCCGTTTATGCCACTTTGCCGGGCGATCACCGTTTTACGGGAATCGCCGGCAAAAACGTCATGTATGATAATGAAGATTTAACCGGCGGTATCGCCATGTGCGTTCGTGTTCATTCCGACGACGTTAAATTCGGTTTGGGCGATTACGGGTTAAAATCAGGGGAACGTCTGCAAAAATTAAATAAACTAAAAGAAGTGGAAAACCCCGAAGATCCTTATGAACGTTTAATTTTATCAATTAAGCGCGGCGATCATATTCTGGTTTCCGGGGCGACGGCAACCGGTAAAACGACATTTCTGAATAACCTGCTGACGATTTTGGATTCACACAAACGGGTGATTACGATTGAAGATACCCGCGAATTGATCGTTCCGCACCCTAATCATGTTCATTTGGTGCTGTCACGTACCGAACAGACAAACACAATGACATATCCGAAACTGATTGACCTGGTTGTCCGTTTTACCCCCGACGCGATCATCGGAGGAGAAATTTCAACGGCGAATGCGGGGGCGTTGTGGGAATTGATGGGATCCGGGCATGATAACTGCTTTGCAACGATCCATGCTGAAAATTCCGAGGCCGCTTATAAAGCGTTCACGGACCGTATTTTGCACTGTTATCCGACGATTGACCGTGAAAAAACAATTGCCGAAATGCATGACAAACTGCGTGTTGTCCAGATTAACCGTCAGGGTAATATTCGCGCCGTAACGGAAGTGACCTGATTATTCAAAAATTATTATTTGAATTCGCCGGAAAGAGAGTATATTTCTACTCCCGAAAGGTTAGGTGTTTGTGCAGTTAAGTTTTACACTTTACGTTTCCGGTTACCTCCTTTTGTTTTTAGGATCGGCGATGCTTATTCCCGCCGGCTTGGATTATGTGCAGGGACGGCCGGATTTTGCCTTTTCTTTTGCATCATCGTCTGGCGTAACGATATTCTGGGGAATGTTGTTTGTTCTGGCTTTCAAGGGGGTTTATAAAAAACTGACTCTTGCTCAGATGTATTTGGCAACGACATTATCGTGGATTTTGATGTGTTCTTTTGCCGCAATACCGTTTGTCTTTGCGCCGTATTCCATTTCGTATACGGATGCTTTTTTTGAATCAATGTCCGGATTAACGACTTCGGGAGCAACGATCTATTCTGATTTGACGCTTTGTTCGAACGGTATTATTTTATGGCGCAGTCTGTTGCATTGGTTTGGCGGACTGGGAATTGTCGCGTTGGCCATGCTGTTGTTGCCGTTTTTAAGAATAGGCGGCATGCAGTTGTTTCAGATGGAAAGTTCTGATAAAAACGATAAAGTAAAGCCCAGAACGGTACAGGTTATCGGGACAATTACGGTTGTTTATGTCGTTGTTACGGCGTTATGCGTGGCATGCCTGTTATTAACGGAATTGGATTTTTTTGAAGCGTTGAATTTCAGTATGGCCAGTATTTCCACCGGCGGTTTTGCCCCGCGCAATACGTCGGCCGTTGATTTGTCCCCTGCGGCGCAGTATATCATAGCCTTTTTTATGTTTATTTCGGGTATGCCGTTGTTTTCCTTATATTTTATTTATAAAAGGGAATGGAAAAAAGTCACGGAAGATATTCAGATCAAAACTTATTTTTGGGTTGTTGCCGCTTTAACCGCCGTTGTGACGGCATGGCTGATGATCCATTATCCGGAAACGGATTTTTTCAAAATTTTCAGGACGACTTTATTTAATGTTATTTCGATTATTTCTTCCACCGGTTTTAACGCATCGAATTTGGAAACGGGCGGAGCCTTTGTTATTTGCATTTATTCGCTGCTGCCGGTCATCGGCGCTTGTACCGGATCAACCAGCGGCGGCATAAAAATCTTTCGTTTCAACATTCTGGCCATAACCGTTATTCAGTCGCTGCGCCAAAAAATAATGCCGCATACGGTTTTAATGCCTAAATTTAACAATCGTCCGCTGACAACGGACGTTGTTTTCAGCGTGGTTGTGTTCATGGTGATGTTCTTTTTAACATCTATTGTTTCCATTTTACTGTTGTCGATGTACGGCTTGGATTTTTTAACATCGGTTTCTTCGGTTTTTTCGGCGATCGGAAATGCGGGAATCGGACTGGGCCCCGTTGTCGGCAGTTCCGGAGGCGGTTATTGTTCTTTGCCGACTTTTGTTAAGTGGGTTTTATCCGCAGATATGCTTTTGGGGCGTTTGGAATTTATGAGTATCTTTATTCTGATTTTGCCAATGGCCTGGAAACGCAATATTTTAGGGCGCTGCAAATCAGAAGCGGCGTTTTAAAGGGGAGCTTTATTTTTGTTCAGGCGCTGCCGGGGCTTCGCTTTCTTGCTGTTGCTGCGCGCGGCGCAGACTTTGTTCGTTTAACCCGCGTGCGATATTCATATTGATGCTGATCAGAATTTCCAAAGACTGCGCCGACGGTTTTGCCATTACGGCAAAAGTATGTTTAAAAATAAAATGCGCCAGATTGAAAATATTTTGTTTGATTTCCAGCGGCAGCGGGTTGGATTCTTCCGTTGCGCCGGTTACCAGAATAGTCCACAGTTTCCGGTTAAGATCCAGAGCTTCATGTAATTCCGGCGTCGGCACGGGCCAGCGTTCCTTGATGCCGTTTAAACGCGAAGCCGTCCGGATCAAAGCGCGGGCCTCCAGTTCGTTTTGCGGCATGGCGGAAGATTCTGTGGTCATATACGGATTGGTGGTCATGGCGGCGCTCCTTAAAAAAACAGGAATATGATAACTGAAGGTGTGTTAAAAATCAAAAATCTTTGCTAGATTATAAAAACGAAAAGATTAAAGATGAGTTGAATATGACAGAAACCGAAGAACTTTTTTCATGGGAAGGCGATGTCTGCCGCGATATGGTCACATATCGTTTTATCGAATTATCAATTGCCGCTTTGGCAACGGCTTTTGAACGGGATACGGAACTGCGCGATAAATACGCCTTATGGCTGTCGCGGAAAAATGACGAAACAAAACCGATTATTTTGTATACGTTTGAACCGGATCAGGACGACAGTGTCAATATTTTCGCCATGCCGCAGGAAAATCAATTTTTTATTCAGTTTCAGTCGCCGTCGTTTGAAACGTCGCTTTCAATCGTTTATGATATAGATCTGATGGATATCCGCGCGGCCAGAGTTGTTATGTTTTCCGGCAAAGCGCTGTACGCCGTTTCATGGGCAGAGGCTCTGCATGCCGCCTGGGACGATGAATTGCTGGCTTTGATGCGTTCAAAAGGAGACGATGTATGAAAATAATATCAATGTGTGTTGCCGTAATAGCTGTTTTTTTCATTTTTTCCGCTCCGGCTGCCGCTCAAGATCCGGGACAAAACTGCGGTATGAAAAAAAACGGGCAAAATCCGTTCAGAATAGTCGGATTTAAAGATTATCCGCCTTTTTCCTGGGCAGAGCTGGACGAACAATCATATAAAGACAGCGGATTTAAAAGTTATACGTATAATGGTTTTATCTTGGATCCTTTGAAACAATCTTTAGAAGAAATCGGCATTGTACGTACGAAGCCCGTTGTCTTTGACAGATTTAATGATGCGCTGAGAGCAATGCTGCACGGCAAAGCTGATTTGCTGTTTACCGGTTATTACATTGATGAAAGCAAATCGGGATTGGATTATATTTATCCGGCTTATTTCGGCAATCCGTTTATTGTGTTGTCCCTCAAATCGAAAAAAATTGATGTGGAGGACGTTTCCGAATTAAAAGGTATGAAGGGTGTTGTCCGGCGTGAAGAAGAAGTTGAATCGCTGATCCGCGGATTGCTGCCGACCGATACGAAGCTGGAAGTTGTAGACGGTCCCGAAGCCGCCTTTCGTATGCTGTTGTCCGGCAATGCCGATTTCATGATTACCAGCCCTTATGCTGCCGACGCGGAGGCAAAACGGTTCAAAATTAAAGATAAACTGCATTTTGGCAGCAAGGTTGTGCGTCATATCAAATACTTTTTGGCTTTTTCAAAGATGTCAGTTTGCCGCATATATAAAGACAAAATTGCGCAAAAATTTAACGAACGCTTTAAAAACAAAGCGGAAATTGAAAAACTGATCCATAAATATATTGATATCTGGGTTAAACTGCATGCCGACGAACCGCCGCTGGAATATACGCCTGCCGCCGATGATCAGTCTGCGCCTGCCGCAGCCGCACAACAGCCGGCGGCACCCGCGGGCTAAAAAGGGATTACCGGCCGCGCGGTGATTTTAAGATGTCGGCAATATAAATCATTATTCTGCCGGAAACGGTTTTTACCGGCATAAAAAATCAGGCCGTGTTTGTTCGCGGCCTGATAATTGTTTTCGTTATTACCGTCCGGTTGTTTTTTGTGCCAGCAGGGCAAAGCGGGACGCTTTCATCGTTTTCATCGTTTTTGCGCGCCGCTTTTGAATTTCAAGCTTTTTTGCGACTTTTTCACTTTCTGCCGCGCGCGTTTCCAATCGTTTTTTCAGATAAGGATTCTTTGCTTTGTCAGCCAGATCTTTCATTTCCCGGCGGTCTTCGGCCGTCATCTTTTTATAAATGTTTTCCTTTATCTGTTTGCGCGTTTTAACGTCGGCAAACGAATTTTCAACCGCACACAAAGTAATATCCAGCATTTCGGCTTTTGTGAAACCGAATTTTTCAGCGCTGATACGGTGTTCTTTGCCCGTATGCGTTCCGAAAATTCCTGCGTCGTCCGGATTCAGGGAAATCCGCACGCCGGCATCATACAGTCTGCGTGCCGGGTGATTAGCCAGATCGCCTTTTAAATCTGTGACCAGAATGCGGTTGGACGTCGGGCAGACTTCAACCATAATGTTTTTTTCCGCCAATTCTTTCATTACCGCCGTATCCTGCGGAGCGGAAACGCCGTGTCCGATTCGGGAAGCCCCCAGACGGACGGCGTCTTTGATGCTGTCGGGGCCACAGATTTCGCCGGCGTGCAGTGCCAGTTTCAGTCCGGCGGATCTTGCAATGGACAAAGCTTCGGCAAAATCATCAAACTTTCCGGCGCGTTCGTTGCCGGCAATTCCGAATCCCGTTACCAGTGGGTGAGGATTGTCGCGGATAAACTCGGCAACCTGTTTGACGTTTTCGGCGCCCAGATTACGAACGCCCGTAGCGATAAAACGCGTTTCCAGCCCTGTTTCTTCTTTTACTTCTTCGGCGGCTTTGGAAATGGCTTCCATCATGGCGTGATAACGCGGCGCGGACAGTTCGCTTTTGCCCGTTTCGGGGTTGACTTCGACGGCCATATGAGCCGGCGATAAAATCAATTCCGCATATACGCCGCCTTCCGCTGCGTTTTTACTGAGGTAATCTTTGGTCACATCATAATAATCCTGCGGCGTGCGCATCATGTCGGCGACGTTGTCGTATGTGCTGATAAACGCCCAGAAATCACTTTCGTCATAGGCGTAGCGGCCGTTCGGAAAATCGTTTTTATCATATTGTCCTTCAGCCATGACAAAATTGTCCGGCAGCGTGATGTGATGACGCTGAGCCAGCTTTGCCGCCATTTCCGGCGTAACGGTTCCTTCTATATGTTCATGCAGCGTTGCTTTGGGCAAAGATGCCGTATTAAATTCTTTTGTCATAGTTCACCTTCTTGGGGCATTCCGGCCCTCTGTTTATTTATTTCTTACACTTCCTCTATTTTTCATGATTCATGATAACGGACTTTAAAGTTGGTGTCAACAATTTGTCCAATTTGTCCATGAAAATTTTATTAACAGATTGTTTAAAAATGAATTTTCTCGGGTAAAGAGATTTTTATTTTCTGAAAAAGCTTCTAAAACTCTTTCTTGCGCTTTCCTTTGCGTCCCTGTAATATCCTATAACAAAGGATAAATTTGTTTTTTTGAGGGGAAAAATATGGCAGTTTCTTCGGCTTTTGCCCGGGTCGGTGCGGCGGTTTTGCTGGCGGCACTCGGCGCTTGTTCTTCCGTTGATGAAGAAGACGTTTTCGGATATGAGGAAAGCTTTATCATACCGCAGCCCGACATGGTGCCGGTAACGCCCGATGATAAACCGGGGCGGACGGTCGATGAAATGCTGGATTTGAAACAGTCCGTAACGGTGAAAAAAGCCGTTTATCAGGAACCGGCCGAATCGGATCAGATGTATGAACATGCCGGGCGTTTCGGATCAAAGGAAAAAATCGCCCTGCGCAAAGGACTGAATGCGCCGGATTCTGGGATCGTTTACAGTTCACGCAAACGCCGCGGCGCCGAAGTTGTTCGGCCGCTGGAATTAAAAGAACAGGAAAAGGATCAGCTGCTGGCTGTTTCCGAAGAAGAAATGCTGGCTGAAATCATTGCGCCGAAAACGGAGGAAGTCGCGGTGATTGAAGTCGTTTCTTCCGCCGGGACGAAAGATGAAGCAAAACAGTCGGAAACTTTGCCGGCCGCGCAGGATAAACTGTCCGAACCCGCTGCGCCGGCGGTTGTGCCTCTGGTGGCGCTGACGCCGGCAAAACAGCCCGCCGCGGCGCAGCCTGTTGCTGAAAAGCCGGAACCTGTCCTGCCTGCGGTAACGTTGAAAGCACCCGAAGCGCCGGAAAAAATACCTGAACGGTTTGAACCGTTGGTGCAGCCGTCGCCGGTCGTTCAATTAACTCCGCCGTCTGCCGGCAGCGGCATTGTTTTAACGCCTCCGTCGGGTGAAACGTCGGAAACGTCCGTTGAAATCTTTTTGGAAGAATAGGTGAAATATGTCGGAAATCTTTAAAGTTGCCGTCGCCGGACTGGGAACCGTCGGCAGCGGCGTTGTCAAACTGCTGCGGGAACAACGGGACGTTTTGTTAAAACGCTGCGGCAGGCTGATCGAATTAACGGCCGTTGCCGATTTGAATCCCGCCCGGGTCGAAGAATTGAACCTGCCCGCTTCGGTCGCTTTTTACCGGGACGCGCGCGAAATGGTCGAAAAAGCCGATGCGGACGTTATTATCGAACTGATCGGCGGGGCGGACGGTATTGCTTATGAACTGTGTCTGTCTGCTTTGAACCGGGATAAAAATTTTGTAACGGCGAACAAAGCTATGATTGCGCATCACGGCAACGAACTGGCGCGTCTGGCCGAAGAACACGGCGTGTTCTTCGGTTATGAAGCCGCCGTCGCGGGCGGTATTCCGATTATCAAAGCGCTGCGCGAAGGGCTGGTCGGCAATAGGATTTCCGAAATCTACGGAATTTTAAACGGCACCTGCAACTATATTTTGACAATGATGCGCGAAACGGGACGGCCGTTTGACGATGTGCTGGCAGATGCGCAGAAACTGGGCTATGCCGAAGCGAATCCCGGTTTTGATATCGACGGGATCGATACGGCGCATAAAACATGTATTCTGGGATCGCTGGCGTTCGGTATGCCGATTGATCTGCAGGCGTTAAGCGTCGAAGGTATTCGTTTTATTACTGACGCAGATATCGCTTTTGCCGAAGAGCTGGGGTTCAGAATCAAGCTGCTGGGCGTCGGACGGCGTTATGACAACGGCGTGTCTTTGAACGTTTATCCGTGCATGATTCCGCAGACGGCGGAAATCGCTCATGTGGACGGCGTGTTCAACGCCGTGATTACCGAAGGCGATTTTGTCGGTCATTCGATGTTTGTCGGGCGCGGCGCAGGGGAACGTCCTACGGCTTCGGCGGTTGTCGCCGACATTGCGGATGCGGCGATGCGGCGCGGACTGCCTTTGCTGACCGTGGCGAACAAAGAAATCAAACCGGTGCCGATTGTTTCTCTGGCGCAGCGCGAAGGGGAATATTACGTCCGCTTTGAAGTTCTTGACCGGCCGGGCGTCGTTGCGGATATCGCGCGGATTTTGGGCAAAGAACAGGTTTCGATCGCTTCAATGATACAGCGCGGCCAGGCGCGGAACGGAACGGTTCCGCTGATTATGACGTTTCATAAGTCAAAAGAAAGCGCCGTTACGGCGGCGCTGGCCGAAATAGAACGGCTGGACTGTGTTTTAGACAAACCCTGCATGATCAGGATCGAGCGGTTGTAAAATGGAACGAAACGCGGTTTTGGGGGTAGAAAACTCTTTGACGTCACAGTTTTGGGCGGCGCGTGAAGCCGTGCCTGAAACGGTTGAAACCATCGCGCGCACGGCCAATGTGCCCGAAGTTGTCGCGCGGCTGCTGGCCGTGCGTGATGTCGCGCCGGAAAACGTGTCGTTTTTTCTTTCGCCTTCTTTCAAGCAGCATTTGCCGGATCCGTATATTCTGCGCGATATGGAAAAAGCGGCCGAACGAATAGCCAAAGCGGTTATAAGCAAAGAAAAAATCGGTATTTTCGGAGATTATGACGTTGACGGCGCGACGTCCAGCGCCGTAACGGCACAGTTTTTAAAAATGCTGGGCGCCGATATTGTCGTGCGTATTCCCGAACGCGAAGAAGGGTACGGTCCCGGCGAAAAAGCCATGCGCGAGTTTATTGAAGCGGGCGTTTCGCTGGCCATAACGGTTGACTGCGGAACGACGGCTTTTGAACCGCTGGGATTTTTAACAAAACAGGGCAGGGACGTCGTCGTTATTGATCATCATGAACCTGATGTGACGCTGCCTGACGTTTACGCCGTCGTTAATCCGAAACGGCTGGACGAACCGGCGGACAATCCCTGTCGTCAAATGGCGGCCGTGGGGGTTGTTTTTATGACGATTATCGCCGTGAACCGCCTGCTGCGCGAAAAAGGATTTTACACGGACCGGACGGAACCGAATTTAATGCAGTTTTTGGATCTGGTCGCGCTGGGGACGGTCTGCGACGTCGTTGCGCTGCGGGGATTGAACCGGCTGTTTGTCAAATCGGGGCTGAATACTATGGCGCAGCGGAAAAACAAAGGGCTGTGCGTGTTAAGCGATCTGGCAAACATTAAAGAAAAGCCGTCGGCCTATCATCTGGGGTTTGTTATCGGTCCGCGGTTAAACGCGTGCGGGCGGATCGGAGAAGCTTCTTTGGGAATGAAGCTGCTGTGTGCCGCCGATGAAACCGAAGCGGCGGAAATTGCCGGACGTCTGGACGAGCTGAATACAATCCGCCGCCAGATGTGCGAAGAAATCTATAAACAGGCGATCGCGCAGATTGAACGGGCCGAAGCGCGCGAGAGCATTGCTTTTGTATACGGCAAAGACTGGCATGCCGGCGTTGTCGGCATTATTGCCGGCCGGTTAAAGGAACGGTATAACGTGCCGTCTTTGGTTATGTCGCAGGACGGCGACGAACTGCGCGGTTCCGGGCGTTCGGTTGCCGGCGCGGATCTGGGGGCGGCGGTTCTGGCGGCAAAGGAAAAGGGGATTTTAACGACGGGCGGCGGACACGCCATGGCGGCGGGCTTTTCGTTGAAAACGGAAAAAGCGGACGAGTTTAAAAACTTTCTGATTGATTATTTCGAAACGCATCGCCAGGGACAGGAACGGCCGGCGGATTATCTGATTGATTCCGTCGTGGATATCGGCGCCGTTTCCGGCCGTCTGCTGGAAACGTTAAACGCAATGGAACCGTTCGGCGAAGGCAATCCGGAACCGCGTTTTGCCATTCCGGACGTGGCGGTTTCTTCGGTGCGTGTCGTCGGTTCGGGGCATGTGTCGTGTTCGTTTGTCGGACGCAACGGCAAAACCAGGCTGCGGGCGATCGCTTTTCGCGCGGCGGATTCGATTGTCGGGTGTTCTTTGCTTAATCACAAAGGGGCTTTGTTTCATGTTGCGGGCTACATTCGTCCCGATACGTTCCGCGGCGGGGATAACGTTCAGTTTATTATTGAAGATTTGGCTTTGGCCTGACGGCTCTTTCCTTTCTGAAATTGAAATTCGGAGAATACTATGCGTCGTTTTATTTTTATCTGCTTGTGCATTGTTTTTGCCCTTTTGATGACGCATAGATTATATTTGCGCGATAACGTCATGGATTCGTTAAAAAATGAACGCGGATCCGTTTTTCTTTATTTTCCGGATACCGTCCGCAGCGCGGTAAAAGTTCTGTCGTCAAAGGGAACCGCGCAGGAAAAAAGGCTGCCGCACTGCCGGGATTCGGATTCAAAGTGTCTGTTGTTTACCATTAAAACGGAACTGTTTTTTCAAAAAGCCGAAATTCGTTTTCAATCTGATCAAAGCGGTCCTGTGGAAATCGTTTTTATGGGACCGTTGTCGGAAAAATTGAAAAACCGTCGGATAGAAGTTGACTTTAAAAATTTTTATTTGGACGGAACCCCTGTTTTTCATGAAACGGAAACCGGCTGGCGGCATTTTCCGATTGTGTACGGGTTTAATACGGAAAAAGGAAAACCCGTGTCAATTTCGTTTGAATACCGCAGACATCTGCCGGACAGTGCAAATGTTGACTGGTTTTTGTTTATGACGATCATTGTCGTTTCCGGATTGATCGGAGGGCGGATCGAAAAAGGGTTTTTCGCTTTCTTTCACAAGGCTTATGACGGTGCCACAAAAGGACAGAAAATTTTTCTGACAATATTTTTTCTGATTTTATGCGTGCCGGCTCTGCGCATCAATCCGGACGACAGATCTTTTTTTGAAAACAGAACGCTGACGGCCAAACCCGGATTCATCATGCGGAATAAAAACGGCGAAAACGGTTTGTTTCTGAAATACGGCGAATATTTCGGATTTTGGTTCAACGACCGTTTTCTGGGCCGTCTGCAAGCGCTTTCCGTTTATCATTTCCTGCAGAAACATCTGCGTTTCCGGCTGAAAACGCCGAAAGGTTTTGTCGGCAAAGATAAAGATATTTTTCAAACGCGGGATCTGGAAATTTTTGACGCCGGTTATGTCGCGCGGTTAAAAAAGTATTCCAACCGTTACGGTCGGAATTTGAAAAAGATGCGCCAATGGGCGGAAAAGAACAATATCAAACTGTATATGGTGATCGTTCCCGTCAAAGAAAGCATTTTGTATTCCCGGCTGGGCAAAGGCGTCCCCGGCGATACGCGCGAATATGACCGCTGGGTAGAAAAATTAAGGCGTAAATCGGGTATTGATATTGTTTATCCGAAAAAAGAATTGCTGCGGGCCGCCCGGACGGCAAAGGATCTGCTCTTTTTTAAACAGGATCATCATTACACCGAATACGGCGCTTTTTTGATTTACCGTGAACTGATGAAACGGATAAAACGCGATTATCCGGATATTCCCGTATTGTCGGAAAATGATTTTGACGTTTTCTATGATGATCGTGTGCGCCACGGATATGACATGCCCGAATGGCAGAAACTGTCCCATTTGTGCACAACGCTGATGATTTTCAACGAAGACGAATGCCGCGAATACGCCCGGCCTTACCGGTATTATCAATATCGTCAGGCTGAAAAAGTGCGAATAAAGAAAATAAATGAAAAAATCACCCGCTATTTTAATCCCGACGGGAAGTACAGCCTGTATATTCTGGGGACTTCACATGTTAACCAGCTGTCTTCGATCATGCCGTTCGCCTTTAAACGGGCGGTCAAAGAAGTCGGGGAAGACAGGGATATAACGAAAAATAACGTGCTGTCGCATAAGCCGGATATTCTGGTTCTGGTTTTGCAGTCAACGGTTTTTGACAAGCTGGACAGACTTTTTAAGGAATAAGGAAATGCTTTTTTCATCAATGGTTTTTTTGTTTCTTTTCCTGCCGGTGGTCTGCGCCGTTTATTTTCTGGTTCCGAAACGGTTGAAAAACGATGTTTTGCTGGCGGCCAGTTTTGTTTTTTACGCGTGGGGCGAACCTCATTACGTTTTTATTATGATTTTGTCGGTTTTCATCAATTATGCCGGCGCGCTGCTGATCGAAAAAACAAATTTTAAAAAACTGTTTCTGATTTTGACCGTCGTTTTAAATCTGGCGTTTCTGGGGTATTTTAAATATTTTAATTTCCTGATTGAAAATTTGAATCTGCTGCTGCACCGCGATGTTGTGGATCCGCTGCGGATCATTATGCCGATCGGTATTTCCTTTTATACGTTTCAGGCCATGTCGTATGTGGTCGACGTTTATCGTAAAACGGTGCCGGCGCAGAAAAATATTTATGATCTGGCGTTGTATATTATGCTGTTTCCTCAGCTGGTTGCCGGGCCGATCGTCAAATACCACGATATTGCCGCTCAGATCAATGATCGCGAAGAAAACATTGACAAAGTATACCGCGGCATTTTGCGGTTTATCGGCGGGCTGGCGAAAAAAGTCATGATTGCCAATACGCTGGGCGCCGTGGCCGACGAGATCTTTGCTTCTGATCTGCAATATATTTCCGCGCCTTTGGCCTGGATCGGCGCTGCGGCCTATATGTTCCAGATTTATTTTGATTTCAGCGGGTATTCCGACATGGCGATCGGTCTTTGTCTGGTTTTCGGATTTAAAATCCCCGAAAACTTTAATTACCCGTATATCTCGAAATCCATTACGGAATTCTGGCGGCGCTGGCATATTTCTTTGTCAACATGGTTTAAACAGTATTTGTATATTCCTTTGGGCGGCAGCCGGGTATCCAAAGCCAGAACGGCCGTTAATCTGATGATTGTCTTTCTGGTGACCGGATTTTGGCATGGCGCCAGCTGGAACTTTATTTTATGGGGATTGTGGCACGGCTGTTTCGTTGTTATTGAAAAACTGAGCGGACTGAATACCGAAAAACCGGGAATTTTCAGAAATATGCTGCTGCGGGGATACGCGCTGCTGGTTGTCGTTATCGGCTGGGTGATGTTTCGGGCTGACACTTTGCCGGCCGCGGCGGAATACCTGAAAAAAATGTTCGGATTAATCCCGGATAAATATGCCGCTTTGGATTTGGTTTATTATGTTGACGGGCAGGAATTGCTCGCTTTCGCTTTCGCCGTTTTATTGTCGACGCCGGCCGCGCGGCATTTCTTTGACGTGTCGGGAAAATACCGTTCGGCCGCCGTGCAGATCATTATGCTGGCTTTGTTTTTGATTTCGTCGGCAATGATCGCCGCCGGAACGTACAACCCGTTTATTTATTTCCGGTTTTAAGGTCAGTTGATCGGAATGATCCGTTCGTATGTTTTGTGTTCGTCAACGCCTTGCAGCACAACGCCGTCAAATCCCAGATCCATGATGCTTTTGAAATAAATGCCCAGTATGCGTTTCCAGGCGGGATTCCAATAATCGACGACAATGCCCGCCGGGTTTGTTTTTGATTGAAAACGCAGCCAGGCGGGATCGCGCAGTTTCCAGCCGTGTTCCCAGTAAAGCCGGGTGTCTTCGGCGACGGCGACGTTTAAAACGGCGAAAACCAGACGTCTGGCGCCGATTTTTTTGGCCTGAATTTCTTTAACTTCTTCTTTGGTCAGAGGAATATTGGATTTAAAGAACGGTTCGATAATCAGTAAATCGTAATTTGTATCCCCCAGCGCTTTGACCCATAAATCCTTGTCCGTAAAGTTTCTGGTGTTGGTCATAATCAGCATATTGCGGACTTTTGCCAATGAATCGATGTTATTCGGATTTTCCAAGAACAGTTCTTTTTCAGCCGGAATACGGTCAAAAGCTGCTTTTTTGTCCGTGTCGGCATGAACGGGAATTTTTTTCTTTGCCAAAGTCAGAACGGCCTTTTCCCTTTCTTTTTCGGAATTGCAATGTTCCGCGCCGATAACGGACAGGCCGTATTCTTTGACGATTTTTTCAATGGCGGGCGAAAGCTTTCCGACGGCGCCGGCGCAGGTCTGATTTGTCGCCAGCAGTCCGTTGACGGCCATAATGTATCTGCGGACGGGCGCACCGGCCGGCACCGGGTGTTCCGGAGAAAACAACTTTAGTAAAAAACGTTCGTCGTCCGTCTGCGCCCCCGCCATTTCCGCGCGGTGCAGATCGTCTAAATCATTTTCCCACTGCCCGCGGGTCAGCAGATCCTGACCGCCGTCCAGAATAACCTGAAATTCCGGACGATTTTCGCGCGCGTATTGCCCCAGCGCCACGATAACGTCGCGCATCATCTCCCGGTAATTGGGAACATAAGCGGCTTCGATTTTAAAGCGTTCTTCCAGCGGATCAAAATCTTCGGGAATCTGTGCGGATTCCTGCGCATTTGCCATATTTAGAACGGCAAAAATCAGGCTGACGGCGCAAAAATATGCTCTTTTGACCATAAAAGATTACTTTCTTAATGTTTTTTTTCCTTAATTTTAGGTATTCTATTTGAAATTCATTTGAAATTCATTAACAAAAGAAGGGTAAAGTGACTGATAAAACAATATGGGTGCTGGCTGATGACAGAGCCGGCAATACGGCGCAGGCTTTGGGAACGGCGGAAGCCGTCGGCGCGGAAATCATCGTAAAAAAAGTGCGTTATACCGGGGCGGTCGTTCTGCCCAATGTGCTGCGAGGCGCGTCAACCATAGGGATTACGCAGGAAACGCTGGCGGAAATCAAAGAACCGTTTCCCGACGTCGCCATTGCCGCCGGCCGCCGCGCCGCGCCGTTGCTGCGCTATATTAAAAAGCGGTCGGGCGGGAAAACAAAAATCGTTCAGATTATGTTTCCCGGAAACTTCGGCCTGTCCGATTTTGATTTGATCGTTTTGCCCGGTCATGACGGCTGTAAGTCGGTTCGCCCGAATATTATGCGCACGACCGGAGCGCCGCACCGCATCACGCCCGAACGACTGGCCGCGGAAAAGGAAAAGTGGGCCGGCGTTTTTAAAAATCTGCCCGCGCCGCGCATTGCTCTGATTGTCGGCGGCGCGACAAAGGACAAACCGTTTACCGCCGAAATGGCAAAAGATCTGGCCGCCCGTTCCGTCGCGCTGTCACAGGCGCTGGGAGGCGGATCTTTTCTGGTAACGACGTCTCGGCGGACGGGGGAACAGCAGGAAAAAATTATCCGCGACGCTTTGCCGGATCCGAAATTTTTCTATGGCTGGGGCAATAAGGAAATTGAAAATCCGTACTTCGGTTTTCTGGCTTTGGCCGATCATATCATTGTGACCGGAGATTCCGTTTCCATGTGTTCGGAAGCCTGCGCCGCCGGCGTGCCGGTTTATATTTACGCGCCGCCGGGGACCGTCGGGAAAAAACATGCTTTGCTGCACCGGGAATTGTATGAAAAAGGGTATGCCGTCGAACTGGCGGAAAACCCCGTTCCCGTCGCGACCGGCGAACCGAAGCGGCTGAACGCGGCCTGGGACGTGGCGGCCAGAATAAAGGAAATGATCAAATAATGGTTTCTTTTTGTGCCGATATAGACCGCCTGTTCGCCGAAGTTCCTTTTTTGGAACGCTGCAAAGCGGCAAAGGATAACGGATTTGCTTCCGTGGAATTTACTTTGCCCGGCGACGTCGGGCTGGGGCAGCTGGGCGACGCCGCGGCGTATAAGGGCTTGAAAGTCATGGTTTTGACAATGCCGGCCGATCAGGCGGCACAGGCGTTTGAAAAAAAGTCAAAGCAAAAGTTTCTGGCCGCGTTTGACGCTTTGCTTGACAAGGCGGATTTTCTGGAATGTAAAAAGATTTTCATTCCGGGAAAAGTAATTGCCGAAAATGATTTCGACGAAGCGCGCGATGCTTTCGTTTCCGCTTTGCACGCCGCGGCGCCGCGGGTGCGTCATGCCGGCGTGAAAATTTTGCTGGGGTTTAAGAATCCGACGGAAAATCCGGATTTTTATCCGGCTTCGACTTTAGAAGTCCTGGAACTGCTGGACGAATTAAACGATGACAAGGTTTTCGGATATTTGTTTGACGTTTATCAGGCGCAGATGAGTGAAGGCGGGCTGAGCAACACGATTGACGGGCTGATTTCCCTGATCGGGCATGTCCGCATTGCCGGCGTTCCGACCGGGGAAGAACCCGATACGGGCGAAGTCAATTACGATTATTTGTTGTCTTTGCTGGAAATGCAGGGATATCGGGGGCATGTCGGGTGTTCTTATACGCCGCGCATGAAAACGACGGACGGGTTAAAATGGATTAAAAAATATGTTTGACGCGCAGACCGCATTTGCTCATCAGATAGCCGACGCTTCCGGCGAATTAATTTTAAAATATTTCCGCCGTCCGACCGACGTCAGCGACAAAGCGGACGCTTCGCCGGTAACGGAAGCGGATAAAAGCAGCGAACGCCTGATGCGCAACATGATCGAGCGTTATTTCCCCAACGACGGCATTATCGGCGAAGAATACGGCAAAGAAAACGAAAATGCGGAATTTGTCTGGGTTCTGGATCCGATCGACGGCACAAAATCTTTTATTGCGGGCGTGCCTTTGTTCGGGACTCTGATTGCCTTGCTGCATAACGGCGTGCCCGTTATGGGGCTGATAAACCAGCCGTATACAAAGGAACGCTGGGTCGGCGTCGTGGGAAAACGCACAACCCTGAACGGGGCGGTCGTTCATACGCGCCGGTGCGCCGACGTTCGTCAAGCCGTTTTATTTTCCACGGCGGACAAACAGATGTTCGCCGACGCTGATGACAAGCGGCGCTTTGCGGTTTTATACGATCGGGTTAAAACGGCGCGGTTCAGTACGGATTGCTACGGCTATGGCCTGCTGTCCGCCGGCTGCGGGGATATTGTCTGCGAAGCCGATATGAAACTGTACGATTATGCGGCGCTGGTACCGATTATTGCCGGTGCGGGCGGCGTTATGACGGACTGGGACGGAAACGATTTGTCCGAAAACAAAGGCGGAGGGCGTATTCTGGCTGTCGGAGATCCGCAGCTGCTGCCCGATGTGCTGGAGGTGCTGAACCAGTGAAAATATTCCGGCTGCTTTTTTGTTTTATGGTATTGTCTTTCCCCGCCGCCGCGCAGTATCAGGCGACGCCGGCCAAAGGAGTCGCCATGCACGGCAATCCCCGTTACGGCTGGAATTTCAGACATTTTGATTATGCCAATCCTGACGCGCCAAAAGGCGGAACGCTGAAAATGTCGGCTTTCGGCAGCTTTGACACGTTTAACCCGTATACGATCAAAGGGGTGGCTGCCGCCGGAACAGGTATGCTGTTTGACACGCTGATGGTTGAATCGGCCGACGAACCGTTTTCGGAATACGGCCTGATTGCCGAAACGATAGAAATGCCCAAAGACAGATCGTGGGTTGCTTTTAATATCAACAGAAAAGCCCGCTTTCATGACGGAACGCCGGTTACGGCGGAAGACGTCGTTTTTTCTTTTGATATCTTGCGGACAAAAGGCCTGCCGATGTTCAGGTATTATTACGGCAATGTCGATAAAGTCACGGCTGAAAAACCGCTGCGCGTTTTGTTTACGTTCAAGCCGGGCGACAACCGCGAACTGCCGCTGATTTTGGGACAGATGCCCGTTTTTTCAAAAAAATACTGGCAGGACAAGGATTTTTCCGCCACGACGCTGGAACCGCCGGTCGGCAGCGGCCCTTATAAAATCGCCGGATTTGAAACGGGGCGTTATATCGTTTATGAACGCGATCCGGATTACTGGGCCAAAGACTTGCCGCCGGTCAGAGGTTTTTATAATTTTGATAAAATCCGCTACGATTATTACCGTGACGCCACCGTTGCCGTCGAAGGCTTTAAATCCGGCGCTTTTGACCTGCGGGTGGAAAACGAAGCCAAAAAGTGGGTGTCGGCTTATGAAGGATTTTCCGAAAAAAACGGCATGATCAAAAAGAACTTTAACCACTCTCTTCCTTCCGGCATGCAAGGGTTCGTTTTTAACACCCGCCGCCCGATTTTTGCCGACAGACGGGTGCGTCAGGCTTTGGGACTGGCTTTTGATTTTGAATGGTCGAATAAAAATCTGTTTTACGGATTGTATAAAAGAACGCAGAGCTATTTTGACAATTCCGAAATGGCGGCGAAAGGACTGCCGCGCGGCGAAGAACTGAAATTATTAAACAGGTACCGCGACCGGTTGCCGCCGGAGATTTTTAAGCAGCCGTTTTCATTGGAAAAAACGACGGGCGACGGCAATATCCGCCCGCAGCTGGAAAAAGCTTTTAAGCTGTTGGAAGAAGCCGGCTGGACGGTACAAGACGGCGTGTTGAAAAATGAAGCGGGCGATCCTTTTCGGTTTGAAATCTTGATTGATTCGGCGTCTTCGTCTGCCTGGGAACGAATTGCCCTGCCGTATATCCGTAATTTGAAACGTCTGGGAATCGAGGCCGTTTTGCGTTCCGTCGACACGACTCAATATAAAAATCGGACGGATTCATATGATTATGACATGATTGTCAACATTTGGGGGCAATCCACGTCGCCCGGTAACGAACAGCGTTATTTCTGGGGTTCCGCCGCGGCCGATATGCCAGGATCGCAAAATTATGCGGGCATAAAAAATCCCGTCGTCGATGAACTGATTGAAGAAATTATCGAAGCGTCCGACCGTAAAAAGCTGGTCGCCGCCGTCAAGGCTTTGGACCGCGTTTTATTGTGGGAATATTATGTCGTTCCGCATTGGTTCGTCCCTTCGGTCCGTTTGGTCTACTGGGATAAATTCGGCGTGCCGGATAATTCCGTCATGAAAGGCGTTCAGTTAATGACCTGGTGGGTTGATCCGCAAAAAGAACAGGCGCTGCGCGTTTTGCGCAAAAAAGAAAAAGACAAAGCGCTGGCCGACAGGAAAACCGTATTTCAGCGGTTAAAGGAGTGGTTTTGATGTTTCGGTATTTTTTACGCCGTCTGGCTTTGATTCCTTTGACTTTGTTCGGCATTATGGCCGTTAATTTCCTGTTTGTCCAGCTGGCGCCGGGCGGTCCCGTGGAACAGGTGATTGCCAAACTGCAGGACGGCGCCGGATCGGCCGCGGCTAAAATCGGCGGCGCCGCCGGAGCGGAAGGCGGCATGGTCGGCGCGCAGGCCGGACGGCAGAATTACGCCGTTCAGTCAAAATACCGCGGGGCGCAGGGATTGGATCCCGCTTTGATCAAAGAGCTGGAAACGCAGTTCGGGTTTGACAAGCCTTTGCATGTTCGTTTTTTTACCATGATTAAAAACTATCTGTTGTTTGATTTCGGCAAAAGCTTTTACCGCGATACGCCCGTAACGCGGTTGATCCGAGAAAAAATGCCTGTTTCCGTTTCTCTGGGGGTCTGGACGACGCTGATTATTTATCTGGTGTCCATTCCGCTGGGGATTGTCAAAGCCGTTCGGGACGGATCGAAATTTGACGCCGTTTCCAGCTGGGCGATTATTATCGGTTATGCCGTGCCGGCTTTTTTGTTTGCCATGCTGCTGATCGTTTTATTCTGCGGCGGCCGGTATTTCAGCTGGTTTCCTTTGCGCGGGCTGACGTCCGAAAATTGGGGCCAAATGGGAACGTTTGATAAAATCAAAGATTATTTCTGGCATTTGGCCATGCCGGTTTGTGCTATGGTTGCCGGCGGGTTTGCGGGACTGACAATGCTGACAAAAAACTCGTTTATGGAGGAAATTTCCAAACAATACGTTTTGACCGCCAAAGCCAAAGGGTTGGACAGCACGGCGGTTTTATACGGTCATGTATTCAGAAATGCCATGCTGATTGTTTTAGCGGGGTTCCCGGCCGTTTTGGTCGGCATGCTGTTTACGGGATCCGTGTTGATCGAAGTGATTTTTTCATTGGACGGGTTGGGGCTGCTGGGGTTTGAAGCTGTCGTTACGCGCGATTATCCCGTTATTTTCGGCACGTTGTATATTTTCGGATTAATCGGGCTGTTGTTAAATCTGGCAGGCGATATGACGTATCATCTGGTTGATCCGCGCATTGATTTCGGAGGCCGCCATGAATGAACGCATCCGTGAGCGCTGGCGGAAATTTAAAGCCAATAAACGCGGTTATTACGCTTTTATTTTGTTTTGTTTTATTTTGGCTTTTGTTTCGGCGGCGGATTTTATCGCCAACGACAAACCGCTGGTCGTGCGTTATGACGGACAGTGGTATTTTCCGATTTTTAAAGAATATCCCGAAACGGTTTTCGGCGGTTCTTTTAAAACGGCGGCGGATTTCAGAGATCCTTATGTGCAAAATAAAATCAATGAAAAAGGATTTTATATTATGCCGCCGGTGCCGTACAGCTATGATACGATTAACTATAATCTGCCGTCGCCCGCGCCGTCAGCGCCCGGTTCGGACAACTGGTTGGGAACGGACGATCTGGGGCGCGATGTTTTGGCGCGGTTGATTTACGGGCTGCGTTCCTCTTTGCTGTTCGGGTTGATTTTAACGGCGGTTTCTTCGGCAATCGGTATTTTTGCCGGCGCCGTGCAGGGATATTTCGGCGGAAAAGTCGATTTGTTCGCTCAGCGGTTTTTGGAAATATGGGGATCCCTGCCGCAGCTGTTTGTGCTGATTATCGTATCCAGCATTATTGCACCGGGATTTTGGACGCTGCTGTTTGTTTTGCTGCTGTTTTCATGGACGGCTCTGGTACCCGTCGTGCGGGCGGAATTTCTGCGCGCCCGCAATTTCGATTATGTCAAAGCCGCTTATGCTTTGGGCGTGCCGGATTTTACGATTATATTTAAACATGTTTTTCCCAATGCCATGGTGGCGACGCTGACGTATCTGCCGTTTATTTTATCAGGGGCGGTCGTATCTTTGACAGCGCTGGATTTCCTGGGGTTCGGTATGCCTCCGGGATCGCCGTCTTTGGGCGATTTGGTGCGCCAGGGCAAAGAAAACCTGCAGGCGCCGTGGCTGGCTGCTTCCGCTTTTGCGGCGCTGGCTTTTCTGTTGACCGTTTTGGTCTTTGTCGGGGAAGCCGTGCGTGACGCTTTTGATCCGAGGAAAAATAAATGACTCTGCTGTCCGTTCAAAATTTAAGCGTGCGTTTCGGGCAAAACCCGCTGGTTGTCAACGGTGTGTCCTTTCAAATCGCCAAAGGGGAAACACTGGCTTTGGTCGGGGAAAGCGGGTCCGGAAAATCGGTTACGGCCTTGTCGATTATGCAGCTGCTGGATTATCCGTATGCGTCCCACCCGTCGGGATCGGTTAAATTTAACGGCCGCGAACTGATCGGCGCGGACGAATATGTTCTGCGCGATTTCCGCGGCAATCGGGCGGCAATGATTTTTCAAGAGCCGATGACGTCGCTGAATCCTCTGCATACCATAGAAAAACAGGTGGCGGAAACCATGATCCTGCATGCCGGCATGACAAAAGACGACGCGGCCGAACGGGTGAAAGAATTACTGGAATTAGTCGGTCTGCGCGACGCCGGCCGGCGTCTGAACGCTTTGCCCCATGAATTGTCCGGCGGCGAACGTCAGCGCGTGATGATCGCCATGGCTTTGGCCAATAATCCGGATCTGTTGATTGCCGATGAACCGACGACGGCTTTGGACGTGACGGTTCAGGCGCAGATACTGAATCTGCTGTCTTCTTTACAAAAAAGGCTGGGGCTGGCCGTTTTGTTTATTTCGCATGATCTGGACGTTGTTGCGCGGGTGGCTTCGCGCGTCTGCGTGATGAAGGACGGACAGATTGTCGAAACCGGAACGGCCGATACGGTTTTGAAAAATCCGGCGCATCCGTATACGAAAATGCTGGTTGCTTCCAAACCGTCGGGGGCGCCCGTTTGCTGTGCGAAAGACGCGCCCGAACTGGTAAAAGCGGAAAATATACAAGTTTCCTTTGCGCTTAAGAAAAGCTTTTTCGGCAAAACGTTGTCGGAATTAAAAGCGGTCGACGGCGTTACCGTGACAATTAAGGAAGGACAGGCGGTCGGTCTGGTCGGGGAAAGCGGATCGGGAAAATCAACGTTGGGCTTTTCTTTGTTAAGGCTGCAAAAAGCCGGCGGGAAAATTATTTTTGACGGAGAAGATATTTCTGCCCTGAAAGGGGAAAAACTGCGCCGGTTAAGAACGCAGATGCAGATTGTTTTTCAGGATCCTTACTCTTCGCTCAGCCCGCGTTTGACGGTGGAACAAATTGTTGCGGAAGGGCTGAATGTTCACCGGCGTGATCTGACGGCGGATCGGAAAAAAGCGCTGATCGAACAGGCGGTAAAGGACGTCGGTTTGTCAACGGATATTCTGAATCGTTATCCGAACATGTTTTCCGGCGGCCAGCGTCAAAGAATCGCTTTGGCGCGCGCGCTGGTTTTGCGTCCGCGTCTGATCGTTTTGGACGAACCGACCAGCGCTTTGGACGTAACGGTTCAGGCGCAGATGATAGAGCTTTTGAAAAATCTGCAAAAACAGTATAAGATGGCATATCTGTTCATCAGCCATGATATGCGCGTCGTCAAAGCTTTGGCCGAATATATCTATGTGATGAAGGACGGCCGGATCGTTGAATCGGGGGAAAATCCCGGTTTGTTTGAAACGCCGCGGCAGCCGTACACGCGGAATTTAATGGCCGCCGCGTTTGATCTTTAACGGATAAGGAAAAAAATGACACAGGAAAATGAAGATTTAAAAGATACCGTTCTTCAGCGCGTTTTCGGCGACGAAGCGCTGATGGGCGTCAATGTTGACTTGTCCGTTGTTTTGGGACGGACTTTGCTGCGTGTTTACCAGCTGTTGAAACTGGGGCGCGGCGCCGTTGTCGAATTAAACCAGCTGTTAAACGAACCGGTGGAAATTCTGGCGAACGAAATTCCGATTGCCAAAGGGGAAATCATCGTTACGGACGAAGGTTATATCGGCGTTAAGATTACCGATCTGCTGATTTCCCGTAAAGGATCCGGCGGCTCGCTGATCAGCAAATCGGCGGTCGGTTCTTTCGGGAAATAATCAGGCGGGATTTTTTTGTGTTTCAAATGTTTGCGCGCGCATTGATTTTATGCGCCGGCAGAGCATTCTGATAATATTTTTACCCAATGCTTTGTGTTCGTTCATCAACCGGTAAAGCGCCGGACCGGAAATTTTAAACAAAGTCGTGTCTTCCAGCGCGGTAACGGTAACGTCGGCGGGGGCAGGGTCCAAAGCGGTTAATTCGCCGAAAACGTCCAAAGCGTTATATTCCCGTACCGTCGTTCCGTTTTTATGGAAACGAATCTGACCCTGTAAGATAATATACATATCGTTCCACGCTTCTCCTTCACGGATCAGGTCCATACCGATCATAACGGTGATTTCTTCGCTGGCCGCGACGATATCGGACAGGGTTGCTTCGGGAATGCCGGCAAACAACGGCACATTTTTCAGAATTAAGACTTTTTCAAGTGTTAAGCGCATAACGGATTCTCCTTAGAAAACGATTTGTCCTCTGCCGTCGGTAATAAAACGGGCGATACGGGCGACAGGGGCGGACGGATCGGATAAACAGACGGCGATCAGACGGACGGCTTCTTCACGCGGCAGGATTGCTCCGATTGCCCAGACGGCCGTTTCACGAACGATCGGATCGGAAGCGGACAATAAACCGACCAGCCCGTCGATCGACGACCTGTCTTTAAGCTGTCCGGCGGCGTAGGCGGCGCAGGCTTTTGTCCACTCGGTCAATTCTCTGCCGGAAGACGACAGAATATCGTGAATATATCCTTCAACGGATAAAACGGGCGGATAAAAATGCGGCCGCAGCAAAGCCAGCTGTTGTTCGACGGTTTTATTTTCAAACAAAGGCAGGCATAACGTTCTGAGTTCGTCGGATAAAATTTTATCAACGATTTTTACAGCCGTTTCATTTTCTTTTTCCGCCCCGTCGGTTTTGTTCAACAGATCTCTGATCGCTTCGGACGGCTGCAATAACGCCAGCAAAAGCAGAATACGTTCTTTAATATATTCTATTTCTCCGTTCAAAGCGGATTTGACAATTTCCAGCGGAGCGGAAGAATGATCCCTTTTGTCTTTGTCGAAAACACTGATCGCGGCCAGAATACCCGCCGCCGTTTCGATTTCGTCATAAAGGCACAGGCGGACGATATTGACTTTTTTACCGGACGCTTTGAAACCGGATAAGACCAAAGCCTTGATGATATTGTAACGGATTCGCCGGTCTTCAATCTGTATATGTTTAAACAGGAAGTTTTCCGATTCGGGCGAAATAATTTTAGAAACAATATGAACCAGCAGAATACGGAACTGAATCGGGTAATCATAATTCAGCAGTATTTTTTCGATTTCGGGAAAAGCCTTTTCGCCGAATTGCAGCAATACCGCGATACCGTCTTCGCGCAATTCGGGGAACCTGAACGTTTCCATAATCGCAGGCAGCAGTTTTTTGTTCTGCAGTCTGCCCGCCGCGAACAAAGCCGCCTGACATACGCCCTGATCTTCATCGTTTAACAAATGGATTAACGGGCGGTAGAAAGCCGAATTGCCCGCGCAGCCCAGCACGACGGCCGCCGTCTGTCTGTCCGCGGGATTGGCTGAGGCTGCCAGAGCCGCCGTCCGTTCAATCGCGGTAAACACGCCTTCATGTCCTGCGGCGATTAATCCTGTCAGAGCGCCTTCACGCATATCGGGATCGTCAATCAGCCCGATGGCTTTTTCCCTTGCGGCGTCGTTTCCCAAACGGCACATGACGCGCAAAGCCGTTTGGCGAACTTCAAGACTGCCGTCTTTGTCGGCCAATTCTTCCGTTTCTTTAAGTGCGGACGAAACCCCCAGCTGTTCTATTTTTGTCAGAGCATACAGGCGGACGTCCGCGTTTTTATGATGCAGAGCCTGTTTTAACTTTGCGGGGAAAACGGCGCTTTGCGCTTCTTCAATAATGCGCAGAGTGTATAAAACCTCCTGCGTATTGCTGCTGTTCAGATTTTCCGCCAGAAAACGGGCAACTCTTTTTCCCGTCAGCAACAGCCGTCCGCCGCGCCACAAATGTGCCTTTAATATATTTAAAATCAGACGCACATATACCCGTCGCATGATCAGGGTAAAGCCCAGAACAACAACGGCCAGACCCGTCATAAAGTAAATCAGGTTTTGTTCCGTCAGATAATTTTCGGCATACCATATAAACAAACCGCATAACGCCAAAGCCAAAGGCTCGACAACGGATTTGCGCAATATTGCCGCCCTGAATCCCGAACGCAGGGAAACGGCCAGAGGAATCGTTTGTAATGTTGTTTCCTTTGACGCTCCCGCGGCCAGTTCCAGAACGGCTTTTCCCGCCGCGATCAGGCTGAAAACCGAAAACCACCCTCCGGCCGCCGCCAATACCAGCGCGGCAGGAATCAGGTATAACAAAGCGAAAAAAGAAATTTTTCCTTTGCTGAAAGAAAACAGCGCTCCGGCAGTTAAAACGGCCGTTAAAGCGAATACGCCGGCATACACGTTTGTGATCGCTCCGCTCTGCCCGCCGAAAGTCAATGCGGTTGCGCTGAGGAAATAGTAATTGAAGATGCCCGCGGCAAAAAATAACAGTCCTGATACCGTAAAGAAATAAAGTAAAAGTTTTCTTTGTTGGGAATTGCTGCCGCTGCGTTTGATTTTTTGTTTTTTAAAAGCGAAATTTTCTCTGATCGGCGCAGATCCGTTATCAATCAGTATTTTTAAAACAAATGCCGCCGCAAGGCCGGAAAAAGCGGCCCATAAAATTAGATATCCGGCGGATTCGTCCGCTGTCAGGCGGATTATTCCCGCCGCGCATAAAACGGCAAAAGTCTGAACCGCCAAAACAGACAGCAACGTTTTGGGTCGGTCGTTGAAAATACCGAAACGGAACGCGGCGATCCAAAATGTTACTTCCGCGGCAATTTTAAAGCCTTCTTTCCAAACCATGGCGCCCGCGCTCGGCCAAGACGCCTTTATAAACAGAATGGAAAAATAAAAGAGCAGCGAAACGACGGAACCGGCAAATAAAATCACGGCCGGCGCGCGGGGATTTTTTTCTTTCGGCGCTGCCAGTGCCGGCCAGATCAGAAAAGTCAGCACGGCCGTCGCTATAAAAACCGGAGCGATTTGAGTACCCGCGTACGCGTTTAAAAATAAAACGGAAGAGCCGGCGTCCATTAAAATAACGGCAAACGTTTTTAAAAATGAACATAAAACCAACAGGACGACGGGCAGTACCTCCTGTACCGAAAGATAAACGCCTGCTCCTAATTTTTTTACGTGAGCCATCAGACCTCCTCCTGCGCCAGCCCCATCAAAGAGCGGGCGTAATCTTGCGCTTTGAACGGTTGTAAATCGGTAATTTGTTCCCCGACGCCGATCAGATGCACCGGCAACTTAAATTCATCGGTCAGCGCGATTGTCACACCGCCTTTTGCCGTGCCGTCCAATTTGGTTAAAATCAGTCCCGTCACGGGAATCATTTCGGAAAAAATTTTTACCTGAGAATGAGCGTTTTGGCCGACGGTCGCGTCCAAAACCTGCAGACAGGCGTGCGGCGCGTCGGGAATTTGTTTTTTGATAATGCGGATAATTTTTTGCAGTTCTTCCATCAGTTCCGATTTGTTTTGCAGCCGTCCGGCCGTGTCGATGAATAAAACGTCATCATTGTTTTTGCGCGCTTCGGCCAACGCGTCAAACACCAATCCCGCGGCGTCTGCTCCGGTCGGGCGGGATACGACGGGACACCCCGTGCGTTCCCCCCAGACTTTTAACTGTTCGACCGCCGCCGCCCTGAACGTGTCCGCCGCGGCAAAGCGGACTTTTAGGCCGCGCTTTTTATACTGATGCGCCAGTTTGCCGATGGTTGTCGTTTTGCCCGCGCCGTTTACCCCCGCCATTAAAATAACAAACGGTTTTTTATCGGAATCTATTTTCAGTTCCCGCGCATAAGGCTCCAGCTTCGCGGCAATTCTGTCCGCGAAAAAAGAACGGATTTCTTCGGAATCGACTTCCTTGTCAAATTTTTCTTTCGCCAGTTCGGCGGTCAGCGCTGCGGCCGTTTTCGTGCCGACGTCCGCCATAATCAGCAGGTCTTCTATGTCATTCAGCGTTTCCCGGTCCAGCTTTTTTTTGGTCAACAACCCGCCGATTCCGGAAACCAGCGGCGCAGCGGTGCGCGACAATCCCTGTTTTATGCGCTCGAACCAGCCTGACATTTTAAAGAACGCTCCCTTCAAAAACACCTGTTTGCATAATGCCCGTCAGCCGGACGGGAATAAAATCTCCTGCTTTGAAACTGCCGGCGACATGTACGTTCAGATAGTGTTCGCACAGTCCTTTTTGATCTGTTTCATACAAAACGACGGCTGTTTGTCCTATTCTGCCCTCCATGTATTTAAAAAGCAAGCGTTCTCCCGCTTCTCTTAACATCTTGGCGCGTTCTTTGCGCGCGGGGACGGGAACCTGCGGCATTTTTGCCGCCGGCGTTCCTGGACGCACGGAATACGGAAAAACATGCAGATGCGTCAGACCGGCCGTTTCCGCCAGATCAAGCGTGTTGTGAAACATCGCTTCGGTTTCGGTCGGAAAACCCGTGATAAAGTCCGCGCCGAATACAATGTCCGGCCGCGCGGCGCGCAGTTTTCGGCACAAGGTTAGAATATCTTCGCGCGTATGCCGGCGGGCCATTCGTTTTAAGATCATGTTGTCGCCGGACTGGGCGGACAAATGAACGTGCGGCTGCAAAATGTCGGAGCGGGCAAACAGAGAAATCAGATCGTCATGCACGCACGCCGGGTCAAGCGACCCCAGACGCAGCCTTTTCAGCCCGCCGATGTTTGTCAAAGCTTCAACCAGCTTTGCGAAATCGGGATAATCCGTAATATCAACGCCGGTCAGCCCGATTTCGGCATATCCCTGATCAACCAGTTTTCGGGCGTGATGCAGGATTTTTTGCGCCGGCAGATAAACGCTTTTGCCGCGCGCCTGCGGGACGATGCAGAAAGTGCAATGATTGTCGCAGCCCTGCTGGATTTGAATGAATGCCCGGCACCGTCCGTCAAAGAAAACGGGTTCCGGCGGTTCAAAGTCGACGGAAGTGTCCGGATCGGCGGCCAAAACGTCGGGTTTTTCGGGCTTGAAGTTTTCGACGTTCAGTTTTTCACGATTTCCCAGAACGCGGTCGACTTCGGGCATTTGCGCATAGACTTCGGGGTGGACCTGGGCGGCGCAGCCGGTAACGACCAGATAAGCGTCCGGGTGTTCGCGGCGCAGTTTTCTGATCGCCTGACGGCACTGGCGTTCCGCTTCGCCCGTTACCGCGCAGGTGTTGACGACGACAATATTGTCCGGCAGCCCGCTCATTTCCCGCATGGCGGCGGATTCGTAAGCGTTTAAACGGCAGCCGAAAGTAACAATGTGTGCTGGCATGGCATATCCTGAACTTTTTACGGTAACTTAACAAAAAATGTACTTGGGAGCAAATGTTTGCCGTCAAAATATTTCTTTTTTGTTTTTATGCGCGAAAAAGAGTCTTTCTTTGTTGACTCTTTGCCGCCGAAAGGGTATACAAACCTTGTTTTCATAAAGGTTTTAACAGCCTTATGCCTCTAAGGAGGTCCGTCTGCCGGTGAAGGTACGCTCACAGACGCCTTTTTTGTGTGCATAAGAAGTATAGAGGAAAAATGTTCGATACTTTGGCAGAAAAATTGGGCGGCGTGTTCGACCGCCTGGCGCGCCGGGGAGCTTTAAGCGAAGCCAACGTTGACGAAGCCATGCGGGAAATCCGCGTCGCTTTGCTGGAGGCCGACGTCGCTTTGCCCGTCGTGAAGGATTTTATCGCCAAAGTCCGCGAACAGGCCGTCGGCCAGGCTGTGATCAAGTCCGTCACGCCGTCGCAGATGGTCGTTAAAATCGTCAATGACGCTCTGGTCGAAATGCTGGGCGGAGAAAACGCCGCGCTGGATCTGGCGGCCGTTCCTCCCGTGCCGGTTTTAATGGTCGGGCTGCAGGGATCGGGAAAAACGACGACGTCGGCTAAGCTGGCTTTGCGCCTGAAAAAAGAAAAAAAGAAAGTTCTGCTGGCGTCTTTGGATATTTACCGTCCGGCGGCGCAGGAACAGCTGGCGCAGCTCGGAAAACAGATTGACGTCGATTCTTTGCCCGTTATTGCCGGCGAAAAGCCGAAAGCGATCGCGCAGCGCGCCATGACGGAAGGACGCAGGGGCGGTTATGACGTCGTTATTCTTGATACGGCGGGGCGGCTGCACATTGATCTGGACATGATGGGCGAAGTCGCCGAAATCCGTTCAATCGTCCGACCGAAAGAAACGCTTTTGGTCGTTGACGCTCTGGCCGGGCAGGACGCGGTGAACATAGCGCGCGAGTTTAACGATAAAATCGGCGTAACAGGCATTGTTCTGACTCGTATTGACGGCGATTCGCGCGGCGGCGCGGCTTTGTCAATGCGTGCGGTGACGGGCCGTCCGATCAAATTTTTGGGCGCCGGCGAAAAGGTCGAAGCGCTGGAACCGTTCCGCCCCGATCGTCTGGCCGGGCGCATTTTGGGAATGGGCGACGTTGTTTCTCTGGTGGAAACGGCGGCGGAAAAAATGGATAAGGATGAAGCGGAACGTGTCGCCAAACGTATGATGGACGGCCGCTTTGATTTAAACGACATGTTGTCCCAGCTGCGCCAGATGCAGAAAATGGGCGATTTGAAAGGGCTGCTGGGCATGCTGCCGGGAATCGGCAAATTCAAGGCGCAGCTGGACGCAGCTAAAATCGACAATAAAGTTTTTAAACGGCAGGAGGCGATCATTCTTTCCATGACGCCCCGGGAACGCCGGAATCCGGACATCATCAAGGCGGCGCGTAAAAAACGTATTGCCGCTGGGTGCGGTTTGTCCGTTCAGGACGTCAACAAATTGTTGAAGCAGTATGAACAAATCGCAGATGTGATGAAAAAGATGAAAAAAGTGGGAAAGCGGGGACTGTTCGGGGGTCTGCCCGGCGGTTTCGGCGGCGGAACGGGCGGAATGGGGGGATTCCCTCCGTTCGGCGGGTTTCCGTCATAATGCAGACAATAACTTTGATTTAAGTGAGGTAACTAAATATGTCAGTTCGTATCAGACTTGCCCGCGGCGGATCGAAAGGGGCTCCTTTCCATAAAATCGTCGTGGCTGACCAGCGCGCGCCGCGTGACGGCCGCTTTATTGAACGCGTCGGATCTTACAATCCGCTGCTGCCGGCGGAACATGCCGAACGCATCGTTGTCAAAGCCGACCGCGTAAAATACTGGCTGGGCGTCGGTGCTCAACCGACCGAACGCGTTGCGAAACTGTTGTCCAAAATGGGACTGTGCGCCGCGCCGGTTATTAACGAACGTCCGCAGAAATCTGCGCCGAAGGCAAAGGCTCAGGAACGCGCGAAAGCTAAGGCCGAAGCCGCTGCCGCCGCTGCCGAAGCGGCTGCTGCTCCTGCTGAAGCCGCTGAACCGGCCGAAGCTTAATTTTCTTTGAAGAAAGAAGACGGCAATGACTGTTTCCGGGGATAACAATCTGGTTTGCGTGGGCGTCATTACGACGGTTCACGGCGTCCGCGGAAACGTCAAAGTCAAAAGCTTTACGCGTAACGCGGCTGATTTTGCCGGTTTCGGCACATTGTGCGACGCGTCCGGCAGACGTTCTTTTGATGTTAAAATCGTCGGGGAAAGCAAAGGAATTTTTCTGGTGCAAATCGACGGTATAACGGACAGGACGGCGGCGGAGGCGCTGCGGGGAACGGAATTGTATGTTGCCCGCGACAAATTGCCCGAAACGGCGGAAAACGAATTTTACTATGCCGATCTGATCGGTATGACGGCAAAAACGCCGGACGGTAAAGTTCTGGGACAGATCAAGGCTGTTTATAATTTCGGCGCGGGGGACATGCTGGAAATTAACGGAGTTGAGGATTTCGTTTCTTTTTCGCAGAAAAATGTGCCCGACGTTGATTTGAAAAACAAAACGATAACGGTCTGTATGCCGCAAAGCGTTGAAGCGAAACCCGAAAAGCCGGAGTCGTAAAAAAATGTCTTTTTTTACGGCAAACGTGCTGACCGTTTTTCCCGAAATGTTTCCGGGGTATCTGGGACATTCATTGGCGGGGAAGGCTCTGGACGAAGGGGTGTGGACGCTGAACGTGACGAATATCCGCGATTTTGCGGCGGATCGTCATAAAACGGTGGACGATACGCCTTTCGGCGGCGGAGCCGGAATGGTCATGCGCCCCGATGTGCTGGGCAGGGCTGTGGAAGCCGTTCATCACGCGGGTACGCGTCTGATCTATTTTTCACCGCGCGGCACGCAAGTGACGCAGAAAATGGTGGAAGAACTGGCAAACGAAGGCGAGGCGACTTTCCTTTGCGGCCGGTTTGAAGGAATAGACGAACGCGTGTTGGAAGCTTTTCCGTTTGAAGAAGTCAGCTTGGGCGACTTTGTTCTTTCGGGGGGCGAACCGGCGGCTTTGGCAGTATTGGACGCGGTCGTGCGTTTACTGCCCGGAGTAATGGGGTGCCGTGATTCTTTGAACGAAGAAAGTTTCAGCAACGGTTTGCTGGAATATCCGCAGTATACGCGTCCTGTCGAATGGAACGGGCGCACGGTGCCGGAAGTTTTAAGTTCCGGACATCACGGACGGATTGCCGCGTGGCGTTTGTCACAGGCCGAAGAATTAACAAAACGGCGGCGACCGGATTTGTGGAAAGCTTATCTGGAAACCGCAAAAAAGCGAGAGGATTAAAAAAATGGATTTGATTAAAACGCTCGAAAAAGAGCAGATGGAAAAACTGACGAAGAAAGAAGGTTTTCCTGAATTTAAAGCCGGCGACACGCTGCGCGTTCACGCGAAAGTGGTCGAAGGCGACCGTGAACGTATTCAGATTTTTGAAGGCGTTTGCATTGCGCGCAAGAACGACGGTTTGAATTCAACGTTCACCGTGCGCAAGATTTCTTTCGGCGAAGGCGTTGAACGTGTGTTCCCCGTTTATTCTCCGAACGTTGCCAAAGTGGAAGTTTCCCGCCGCGGTAAAGTCCGCCGCGCCAAGTTGTATTACCTCCGCAACCTGCGCGGTAAAGCGGCCCGTATCGCCGAAATCAACGATACGGCGGCGAAATAATTTCTTTTTGCCTCTGGCTTTCGGAAAGGAAGCGGACTGTTTTCGGTCCGTCTTCCTTTCGGCAGGGCTGAAGAATTTTTCCCGATGCTTTTGATCAAAAGCAGGCGGGGTTTTGTTGTTTTTTGATTATTGGAGAAAACGCAATGGTAAAGGTTGCTGTTGTCGGCGCGACGGGAAACGTCGGACGCGAAATGTTGCAGACGCTGGCGCAAAGGGAATTCCCGGCGGACGAGGTCTTCGCCGTGGCTTCCGCTAAATCGGCCGGAAAAGAAGTTTCTTTCGGTGAAGACGCCGTTTTAAAGGTTCATGATCTGGACAAGTTTGATTTTTCGGGCGTCGATATTGCTTTGATGAGCGCGGGCGGTTCCGTTTCGGAAAAATACGCGCCGAAAATCGCGGCGGCCGGCTGTGTCGTGATTGACAATTCGTCGCAGTGGCGCATGGATCCCGACGTTCCTTTGGTCGTGCCCGAAGTCAACCCCGAAGCGATTGCGGATTATAAAAAGAAAAACATTATTGCCAATCCGAACTGTTCGACGATTCAGATGGTTGTTCCTCTGGCCGCGCTGCACAAAGCTTTTCATGTCACGCGCGTGATCGTAACGACGTATCAGTCTGTATCCGGCGCGGGCAAAGCGGCAATGGACGAATTGTTTGATCAGACAAAGGGCGTTTACTGGGGTGAAGAACTGTCCAAGACGCAGAACAAATTCCCCAAACAGATCGCGTTTAACGTTATTCCGCATATTGACGTTTTTATGGACGACGGCGCGACCAAAGAAGAATGGAAAATGACGGCGGAAACTAAAAAGATTTTGGATCCGAAGATTAAATTGCACGCCAACTGCGCGCGTGTTCCCGTATTTATCGGCCATGCGGAATATGTCAATATTGAAACGGAAAAGGAAATTTCGGATAAGGACGCGACGTTTATTTTGAAAAAAACGCCGGGGGTAACGGTATTGGATACGCGCGAACCGGGCGGTTATCCGACCCAGGCCGAAATTGCGGGCGAAGACGACGTTTTTGTTTCGCGCATTCGTTCGGATTCAACGGTTGATAACGGGCTGAGCTTTTGGTGCGTGGCGGACAACCTGCGCAAAGGGGCAGCCTTGAATGCCGTTCAGATTGCCGAAGTGCTGTTGAAAGATTATTTGAAATAATTTAATTGAGAAAGAGCCTTACGGAAAACCGTAAGGCTTTTTTATAAGATGTTAATAGAGAGCGTCTACGAGACTTCCGTTGCCTCTATTTGTACATACACCACCTCTCAACGTAAAGCCGGTATAGCAGTTGGTACAGCTGTTGAAATCCGAACATCTTGCGCATCCGTAAGGACAAGGCATACATTCGTTCAAAGCAGCATTGTAATACCTTCCTATTTCACATTTTGAACAAATGCCGGTCGATGAATCGCATACGGAACAATTCGGACAGCAGACTAAGTTAAGTTTGACGCATTTTCCGTTTTGCAACGTGTATCCTGTTTCGCATTGAGTGCATTGCGTGTCGGATGTGCAAGAAGTACAATTTTGTGAACAAGAGGAACACGATGTTACCGCTCCTCTGGAATATGTTCCCGCCGGACAGGTGACGCAACTTGTCCCCGCGCTTGCGTATGTTCCTGCCGGACAGGTTGAACAATACGTTGCTCCGGCTGAAGAAATTGTTCCTTTCGGGCAGGACGTACAATAATTTCCATCTTTATAATATCCGGCTTTACAGCTAAATGATGTTGCGTTGCAAATGGAATTGGTCGGGCATTGAGAGCAAGAGCCGGAATTTAAGAAATATCCCGTTTTGCAAACGGTGCAAAGTCCCGATGAATTACAACTGCTACAATTCGCCGGACAATTTATACAAGCGGCTGCCGATCCTGATGAAAAAGTTCCTGTCGGACAATTTGTACATCCGGCGGAACCGGCTGATGAAAAAGTCCCCGCAGGACAAGAACTGCAATTTGTCGCTCCGGCAGCTGAATAATATCCTGCCGAGCAAAGAGTGCATTCTTTGCCGTTTTGATAATATCCCGCCACGCATTTAAATGTTTTGCCGTCACTGCAACTGGCATTTTCGGACAGACCAAACATAAATTCTCATTTAGAAATCTGCCGCTGTCGCAAGCAAGACATTCTCCTGTTACTTTATTGCAATTAGAACAATTGGGATCGCATTTTTTCAGTAGTTCGTTTTTTCCCGCTGTAGAAGATAAAATATTGTTTGATTCAACAGACGAACGTCCAAGTTTTACAGCTTTAACAAGTAAAAAAGAATTTTTTGTTTGTAAAAACTCCTCGGTATGACCGTTGAAGGGAGCCATACAGCATAGAAGTATGAAAATATAAAACATCTTTATCATGATATTCCCTCCTTTTTATGTTGAAGTTTTTCTATTTTTGATAGAAATAAAAGGAGAGTCCACAAAAACATGGGG
>ULRP01073176.1_pt1 | contig 52708 bp, 42 predicted proteins | sample 1955521 | NCBI WGS metagenome assembly ULRP01 (sample SAMEA4835685, study PRJEB28245) | human gut metagenome | biome: gut microbiome; material: fecal sample | place: Denmark | collected 2008
GCCGCCAAACTGTGGTGCTGCTGGCTGTGGGTTTGTCTGTCCTGCATCTGCCTGTCCATACGTACTTGTATCTGTCTTTAATGACAGACCTGACGGCTGTGCTGGTGCCTGATCCGGATCGATCAGAACGGTCTTCTCATCATCGCCATCCTGGCTGTTCATAGATGGCAGATCTGCGCCACAAACTGAGCATTTTGTGAAGACATCATCATTCTGTGCTCCACACATTTCACATACTTTCATGCTGTTCCTCCTAATATAAATCCTCTCTTATAGGTCGTAATTTTAATAAAAAACTACTAAAATATATAATGTCATAAATGCCGCATGAAGTCAATTGGCATTGCATATAAATTTCGTAAATTTGTTGTAATGTCAATCAATCGTGCTATAATATGGAATAAATATGGCTTCGCATGCCCCGCATGCGATCCAAATACATCACAAACAGAGATTAAGGAAGGCAGATTATTACCATGTATAAAGTAGATTTTGAAAAACCGATCCATGTGTATTTCATGGGTATCGGCGGTATCAGCATGAGCGGACTTGCCGAGATTTTATTGCAGGAGGGCTTTACCGTATCCGGTTCCGATATGAAGGAATCCGAGATCACAGAGATTCTGAAGAATCTGGGCGCCCGCATTTTCATAGGACAGAAAGCAGAAAATATCTCCGATGATATTGATCTCGTCGTATATACCGCAGCCATTCATGCGGACAATCCGGAATTTGTAGAAGTGAAACGCAGAAATATTCCGATGCTGACACGGGCACAGCTCCTCGGTCAGATCATGCTGAACTACAAATACGGCGTCGCAGTCAGCGGAACGCACGGCAAGACAACAACAACCTCCATGCTCTCCTATGTATTGCTGGAGGCGCAGACCGATCCAACCATTTCCATCGGTGGTATGTTGGATGCGATCGGCGGCAATATCCGCGTGGGACACTCCGATTATTTCGTTACAGAGGCCTGTGAATACACAAACAGCTATCACGCATTCCATCCATATATCAGTATCATCCTGAATGTGGACGCGGATCATCTCGATTTCTTCAGCGGCATCGAGGAGATTGCAGATTCCTTCAAGACATTCGCAGAGATCCTGCCAGACGACGGTCTGCTCGTCGTCAATGGCGATATGAAATATTACGAACATGTGACAAAAGATCTGCACTGCAACATCATTACCTTCGGTATGAATGCAGGAAATGATTACAGTGCCACAGATATTACCTTCGACGAAGAAGGACACCCTACCTACACACTCGTTGTCAAGGGTGAGAAGCAGGATCAGATCAAGCTGCATGCAACGGGTATCCACAATGTCATGAATTCCCTGTCGGTTATCGCAGTCGCAGATTTCCTCGGCATCGACCGCAAATACACGATTGCCGGTCTGGCACGCTGTTCCAGTGCACACCGCCGGTTCGAGCACAAGGGAATCACGGAAAATGGTGTCAAAATTGTCGACGATTATGCACATCACCCAACCGAGATTGCTGCAACTCTGGCGGCTGCCAAGAACACACCACACAACGAACTGTGGTGCATCTTCCAGCCTCATACATACTCCCGTACCAAGGCGCTTCTGGACGAATTTGGACAGGCACTTGCAACCTGCGATCACGTGCTTCTGGCAGATATTTACGCCGCAAGAGAGCAGGATACCGGACTTGTTTCCTCGAAGGATGTCTGTGACAAGATCAACGCCAACGGTGGTCATGCCATCTACCTTGGCGACTTCGACAGCATCACCGAGTATGTGAAAAAAAATTGCAAAAAAAATGACCTGTTGATAACTATGGGCGCCGGAAATGTTGATTCTATCGGAAATACACTGTTAAAAAAATAGTTATCCACATTATCCACAGACCTGTTTGGGGAAAATTACCAAACAGGTCTTTTCATTTTTAGTTAACATAATTGTAACATAAATCGTCTGCAAACGGCTTGATTCCACACCCTTATTTTTTATGGTAACTGATTGTCCACATTATCCACATTTTCCACAATTTTCGTAAACGCTCCGACCGAAAAGATGTTCGCTTGAATTTAATTTTCTTCATGCTATAATTTGAAATGCTTCTAAGCGAAGCGATGAAGGGAAGGTTCAAAAAACTATGAAGACAATTACGATTTCAACTGAAAATAGCGAGACTTATTCTTCCATCTCGAACTTTTTTATCGACTATTATATGACAGATGCAAACGGGGAGTTTGTAAAGGTGTATCTGTATCTGATCCGGTTGCTGAACAGCAAACAGCAGATCTCGGTTGCCGAGATTGCGGATCATTTTAATCTCACAGAAAAAGATATCTGCCGTGCTATCAAGTATTGGGTAACCAAGGATGCACTGCGTCTGACCTTTGACGGAAAGGGACAGCCAACCGGGATTGTGGTTCTGCCACTGAAGGCACCGGAAATGGAGTTATCCACAGAATCGGATGCATTTTCCCTGCTTCGTTCCGATGATACATCTGCACATGTGGAAAAAGCAGACACAGCGGAGCGCTCAGAGAAGGCTTCCAACAAGATTGTACCGATCACAACACCTGCGATGGAACTTTCCGCACCACAAAAGCCGAAATTTACACAGAAAGATATCGATAAACTCTTGCGTGATCAGGACTGGGAAGATATATTATATCAAGTAGAGACTTTATTTGAGAAGCCGATTTCACAGTCGGATACGCAGTCATTGATGTACATATATGATACGCTTGGATTCAGTGTCGACTTATTCGAGTATCTGATCGAATATTGTACCACAATGAAGAAGAAAACCTGCCGTTACTTAGAAGCAACCGCCATCGGCTGGTATCAGGACGGCATTCAGACAAAGGCACAGGCCAAGGAACAATACGCCCTTATGAGCGGTGTCTGCCGTGTCTTCTACAAGACGCTTGGCATTAAGCGCGGGGCACCGACAACGATCGAGCAGGAATTCTTTAAGACATGGACAAAGGACTACGGCTTCGGTGAGGATATCGTAGAGGAAGCCTGCAAGCGTGCAGTTTTACATACACAGAATCCTACGATCAAATATGTAAATGGGATTCTGACCGCATGGCATAACGCAGGGGTGACAGATTTTGCCGGCATCAAGCAGGAAGATCTCGCCCACGCCGAGACAGCCAAGAACCAGAAAGCCTCTGCTACCACGAAGAAAAGCGGAAATGCATTTACAAACTTTACACAGAGCAGCATGAGCTCCGAGCTTGATGAGATGGAGCAGCTGTTCCACAAAGAGGTAAACGGTCAATGAATTTTGAGTTGCTGAAAAAAGAAAATATCCTGCATGATTACGAACAGGTTCGCCTGCGCAACAAACGGCGCCTGCAGGAACGGCAGGAAGAAATCTATGCGAAGATTCCAGAGATCAAACAGTTGCAATCCGAAAACAAGCTTTCCTATATCGCGCTCGCGAAGAAAAAAGCACTCGGACAGGCAGCTGACACACAGGAGATCTCCAATCAGAACCGCAGCAATTCTGCGCGGATACAGGAACTGCTCCTGACACACGGCTACCCTGCTACATATCTGGAACCAATCTATGATTGTCCGGTCTGCAAGGATCTCGCCTATGTGGACGGCAAGGTCTGCGCATGCTTTGAACGCCGGATTGTGGATGCCTTATATCGCCAGTCCAACATGACACAGGTTCTGGATTCCGAGAACTTCGATACATTTGATCTGGATTATTACAGTCACACGATTCCGGAGAACCGGAACTGGTCTGTCAGTCCATATGACAATGCCAAAAATGTGCTGCATCTTGTCCACCGTTTCGTGAATACATTTGCGACACAGGATACCGAACGCGGAAACCTGTTATTATATGGAGAAACCGGTCTCGGAAAGACTTTTCTCACGAACTGTATCGCGAAAGCGTTACTGGACGAAGGGCACACCGTTCTCTATCTGTCCGCAAACGATCTGTTTGAACAGGTTTTCGGACAATATCTGATGAATAAAAAATTAGAACTTGAAGAATTATACAAATATATTTATAATAGCGAATTGTTGGTAATCGATGATCTGGGCACAGAGACAACCAATGCCTTTGTCTGCTCCAAGCTTTTTGAAGTTATCAACCAGAGGGGACTTACCGGAAAATCGACGGTCATCTCGACCAATCTTTCCATGAAGGAATTACAGGAGCGGTATTCCGAACGTATCATGTCCCGCATCATTGAACGTTACACTGTACTTCAACTGTACGGTGAAAACATAAGGTATCAAAAAAGAAAAAAAGAAATGATACAGGGTTCTAAGCTGTAATCACACAATGGAGGAAAAAATCATGCCAGATTCAAGTCATCTTATTACAGTTCCAGTTGGAAAGCTCGGAATCATCCCTTTGGAGAGCTGCAAAGCCCTCGGTGAAAAAGTGGATAGCTACCTTGCACGCTGGAGAGCAGAACGTCACAACGAGCACAAGGACAACATCACATTTGCAGGCTATGAGAGAGATTCCTATATCCTGAAATCCTCTTGTCCACGTTTTGGTTCCGGTGAAGCTAAGGGTACTTTACAGGATTCCGTACGTGGTACTGATGTTTACATCATGGTTGATGTTGTAAACCATAGCATCGAGTACAAGATCTGTGGTAAGACAAATATGATGTCCCCAGACGATCACTATTCCGATATGAAGCGTGTTATCGCTGCCATGGCAGGCAAGGCAAACCGTATCACCGTTATCATGCCTTTCATGTACGAGAGCCGTCAGCATAAGCGCAGCAGCCGTGAGTCTCTGGACTGTGCAATCGCATTGCAGGAGTTAGTCGGACTTGGCGTTGACAATATCATTACTTTTGATGCTCACGATCCTCGTGTCCAGAACGCGATTCCTTACAGCGGTTTTGAAAATATCATGCCAACCTATCAGTTCATCAAGACACTGCTCCGCACAACACCGGATCTGACTTTGGACAGCGATCACATGATGGTAATCAGCCCGGATGAAGGTGCCATGAACCGTGCGATCTACTTCGCAAACCACTTGGGTGTTGATGTTGGTATGTTCTATAAGAGACGTGATTACACAACGATCGTAAATGGCAAGAACCCAATCGTTGCACATGAGTTCCTTGGTGACAGTGTCGAGGGCAAGGATGTTATCATCATCGACGATATGATTGCTTCCGGTGAGAGTATGTTGGATGTTGCCCGTCAGTTAAAGGCTCGTAAGGCAAGACGTGTGTACTGTCTTGCAACGTTCGGTCTGTTTACTGCTGGTCTGGACATCTTCGACCAGGCAAAGGCAGAGGGTACCATCGAGAAGGTTATCACAACAAACCTGACTTATCAGGATCCAGAGCTCTTCAACCATGACTGGTATGAGTCTGCTGACCTGAGCAAGTATATTGCAACTCTGATCGATCACCTGAACCACAATGCTTCTATCAGCAGCCTGTTGGATCAGTCTGAGCGTATCCAGTCAAGAATTCAGGAGTACAAGGAGTTCGGAACAATCTCCGACAACTACAAGGCTCCAACAGTATAATTGGCAATCAGGAATCGAACAAATAAGGAAAGCACAGTTCAAAGTTGAACTGTGCTTTTCTTATTTATTCTATAATTCCTATATGGATGTTTGTTACTGTACATAGACGTAAACCTTAATCTGCTCGTCATTTAAGTTGTTTGTGAATGTCAAGATTGCCGTTCCCTTCTTGCCTGGCATCACACGCAGTCTCGCTACTGATGGTCCGACTGGAGAAGTATCCCATGCGAAGCTCGCAACATCCTCATCCGAGGACTCTACGCTTACCTCAATATCACCGGAGATACATACACGTAACACAGCTTCCTGCGTCGTCTGTGCCTCAGTTGTCTCTGCGCCTTCCTCTGATGTATCAGCCTCATTTGTCATGAACTTCAGGAATGTATCACTGACAAACATATCCTCATAGCCTTGGGATGGCACCGCATCCGTGAAGCTTGCCAGACCATCCATCGCCTCTTCCTTATCCTCAAGCGCGGTAATCTGCTTCTTATAGTCTTCTTCCTTATTCTGATAATCTGTGATTGATGCTTTCAGAAGATCAATCTGGGACTGCAGCTCTGTGATTGCATCCTCCTGCTCCCGGATCTGTGACCGGAAATAATTGGCTGCCACATCGCTTTCTGAAGCAATTGTATTTCGCTCATCGTTGGCTTTCTGTACTTTGTTACTGAAATAGAAGAATCCAAACACCAGACCACTTGCCAGAAATATCATAAGCGCGATAGATATTCCGATATACAGCTTCGTATTCCCCCGCATTTTCTCGCGGTCATATTCTTCATCTTCTAACGGTTTTCCACAGTTGCTGCAAAACAATGCACCATCTTCATTTTCCGCTTTACAATGTTTACATATCATAATCTATACAACTCCTGTTTTCAAATTTGAATCGTACGACATATTTCCCTTATGATACCCTTTTTTTCTCTATTTGTCCAGTATCAGCATGATATCCATCCAACTATCCTGTTATCCGGTCTGCTTAGCCGCGCAGGGCCTCAAAAGCACGTGATATATCCAGCACACCCCATCCCCACGCAGGATTTGGATATGCAATATCGACGACTGTCCGCGCACCACGAATCAAAATCTGCCGGATCACTTCGGTATTCATCCCATAATAATTGCCACGCACGATGCCCCATTCGAAGAAAAGTGCCGCCGCCCCGGCGGTCAATGCAGCCCCGACACTCGTACCGCTCCGGCGCACGAACAGCGGTCGCGTCCCACTGCCTCCCGCAAGCAGCCCCGCCACACGCACGGCTGGCGCCGCAAAATCCGGCTGAATCCGTCCTTTTCTGGTATATCCACGGCTGGATTCCACATACAACGAATTATCCAGATGATTGTACCCGGCTACAGTTATCGTCCCACGCGCATTCGCTGGCGCACAAAGAATCACTTCCGGATCTGGTCGTGAAAACCGCGTATTGCCGCCCAGAAATTGCCGGATTGGCAGCCATGCATCATACCCTGCCGGAAAGCTGCTGTAATTCTCTGTCACTTCAATCCGCCAGATACCGGTCGCAGGCTTCTCAAACCGCAGCAGGATAAACGGATCACCCGAATTGTTCTCGACCACTACACTTTCCGCATACAACGTCGTTCCCTCATACAAATATGTAATCATTCCAGAACTGTCACGGTTCGGAAAAAGCTGATCAAACCGCTGCCCGGTCGGGGAATATACCGCTATCTGGTACAGACTTGGCGCACGCCCCCAGATCTCCGTGCAAAAACCCGGATTCTCATCTTCCACATAGATCTCCATCTCATTTCTTACCGTCCGTGTCCGCGGCTGTGAGATCCCGTTCTGATTGCCCAGATTGATCGTAGACAGGCTTGCAAAATGCCCGCCTGTGCCAAGCTCATTTCCAGCACTTCCGACCACGCAGATTCCCGGCAGTGTCACAACCGTATCCAGATAAAGCTCCAGATTCAGATTCCCATTGTGATCCCCCTGATTCGTCCCCAGTCCCAGACAGATTACAAGCGGTTTCCCCAGCTCCATCGCCTTGTTAATCAGGTATTTCACGCCAAGTATGATGTCTGCCTCCGAATAACATGGAACGCCATCGGGAATCAGGAAAAAGTCACGCAGACGCTGCTTTGCCTGCTTTAATTTCACCATGATAATATCCGATTCCGGTGCCACACCGGAAAATATATCATCCCCATCCAGATAGGTGTTCCCGGCAGCCACGGATGCCAGAAACGTACCGTGCCCGTCCGTATCCCGGCTTGGTACAATCTGATACGGCTGTTCCGTCTGTATCGCCAGATTCAACAACTCCTGCGGATACTCCCTGCCATATCCAAAGATGGGACGTGTATCGATCTCCCCGCTCTGTACAGACATATTGGGTTCACCCGCTTCATATGCCGCCTGTGTCTGATCCCAGATCGCCGTTACCCTGCATGTACCATCTGCTCTGCGGAACAACGGATTCGCAAAGTCAATCCCCGTATCGACAAACCCAACCAACACATCCTTTCCTGACAAAGAAAGTCCTGGCACCGTCTGGACTGCGCCAATACCAATCCCCTGCAATGCCGAGGTATCCATCAGTCCAAAGCATTTCGGTATCCGGTCATAACCTAACCGAAACAGTGTATCTGCCGAGAGTGCTGCTCCAGCCGCATCATAGACACTACGATACGCCACAAGGAACTGACTGTTAATGATCGTTCTGCAGTCCGGCTGTAGGATCTGCATCTCCCCCGCCAGATTGTTGTCGTATTTCACAAGAAAATCAAGCACATCCTCATCATATATATAGGCACCACACGCCGAACCATACAGGCTATCCATCGCTCCTCCAACGCAAAAATCCCCTCAGCAAAATGTATGCTGAGGGGACTGTATGTATGTTTATTTTGCAATATAGGACGCGCGAACCGAAGTAATGCCGCCGTAATTTTTCGCCGGTGCCGGCTGTCCCTTTGGAACTAAAATGATCTGAATGCCTTCCAGACGCTTTGCATAACCGGCTGTACCGGATGGTGCACCATTCTTCGCCCAATCAAGCCAGCCAAATGACTGTGCATGCACACGATAGTAAATGTCATAATGCTTTGCCATCTCACCGGTCAAATTGATCCGGATTGCTTCGAGACGTTTTGCCTCGCCACTCGTACCACTCATCACGCCATTCTTCCGCCACGTTGACTGATTATTCTCATTTCCTTGCCAGCCATAGCTCTGTACATGTGTTGTATACACGATGTCTCCGCTGTACTGCTGGTTAGAAAGACGGATATTGATACCCTCCAGCCGCTTTGCCTGACCACTTGTACCACTCATCTGACCATTGTACTTCCATGCCTGCCAGCCGTAGCTCTGCACATGGGTACGGTAGGTCACGTTTGTCTGTGCTTCACCTGCAATCTGCGGATCGGCATTGGATGTATTCTTTGCATTTACAACCGGAGACGTACCCGCCTTCGCATAATAGCCAAGCGCATATGCGGAATTGATATTTCCCATTCTCGTATTGAAGGAAGCACCTTTCTTTACAACCACAATCTGGATTCCCTCCAGACGTTTTGCATAACCGGCTGTTCCTGATGGTGCGCCATTCTTCACCCAGCCGAGCCAACCGTAGCTTTGCGCATGCACGCGATAATATACATCGTATTTGCCTGCATCCGAGCCTGTCAGCTGAATCTTGATTGCTTCGAGACGTTTTGCCTCGCCCTCCGTTCCGTTCATCTCACCATTGGCAGACCACGGCAACCAGCCATAACTCTGGCAATGTGTTGTATACTGGATTCCCAGATTATCATTGCCCGTCACACGAATCTTGATACCTTCCAGGCGCTTCGCTTTTCCGCTCGTTCCCGCCATCGCACCATTTGTAAACCATGTCTTTGCATCATTCTCATTTCCCTGCCAGCCAAACGTCTGCACATGGGTTGTATACCGCACGGTTACAGCTGGTGTAACCGGCTGACTTGGTGTTGGATCTGGTGTTGGTGTTGGGTTCGGCGTTGGCGTTGGATCCGGGTTTGGTGTCGGATCTGGATTCGGATCTGGATTCGGATTTGGATCCGGATCCGGTGTTTCTGAAGAATCGGCCTTCTTCACTGTCACGGCAAAAGAATCCTTGGCCCCCTGCCCATCCTTTGCTGTTACTGTGATCGTCGCTGTACCTGCCGCCTTTGCTGTCACGGTTCCGTTCTCATCTACGGATGCAACACTTGGATTGGATGAAGTCCAACTGACCGTCTTATCTGTCGCGTTACCTGGAATAATAAATAAATGTCCATTATCAGCAGTCTCTCCAACCGTCATAATATTTTTTTCCACATCTATACTAATCGACCATACTTCAATTAACTGTGGATAATTCTCTATCTGATCATAATATCCACAAATCTTGCAGACACGGAATTTGCTTCCTGCTGCCTCGTATGTTGACTCTATTGTCTGCACCTCGCCATATACATGTGATGTACAAAGTTCTACCTTATAGTATGATTCTCCATTAAACCCATCTTCAAATGCATAATTTGCGTTATCTGCCTTCACATAATATAAATCATCATTGCTAAATCCAAGTCCATATATACATGTTCCAGCTGGCTCCGCAGACGACAGAGTTAATATTGTTTTCTTTTCCTTTGTCTCAATATTGTATTGCTCAATTGTATTACCTGTTGAAAGATATAGGAAACCATTTCTCGCCGCCATACGACCTAGATACGTGCTATAAGTACCACCTTTTGAGGTAGTCCATTTGGTATATTCTGGTCCATATTCACAAGTTTTTTCTTTTGTCAAATAATTATATTTCGATATCTGATATGTCGCTCTACTGTATCCATAATCAAATGAACCTTCCAGATAATACCAGTTGCCATTATAAGGATACATATATGTTTCTACATCTTTCCAGAAATCAGCTTCATAACGCGTGTCCGTCGCTTTCGTGTATGTATATCCATACGGAAGTTTCACTACATAATCCGACCTTTTTGATGACAGCCCCAGCAAACGTGCATCAGAAAGCATGAAATACGTGTGTCTCACCTTTCCAAGATTATCCCATGTCGGATCATCCCATGTGGCATCCAGATGATACCACTGATTATTCAAATATACGACATTCCATGCATGATTTAACGCACTGCTCGAAACATAACCACAAGTGATATTCTTTCGTTTCATCAGATACATAAACGCCTCTGCGTATCCCTGACAAACCGCTTTCTTTTCAACAAATACACCATAAATATTTCCATAATTAGGGGCAATTGTACCTGCCAGATAATTCTCATAATCATACGCAATATCAGCAACCAAATAATCATGATACGCAAGCGCAATCTCCACTTCACTCAACCCAGTTGTATCGATCGCCGCCTCGATCTTTGCAACTTCTGCATCAATTTCTGCCTGCATAGATGCAACCTGTGCGTTCGTATATTTGTAATACATAACCAATCTTGTCACATTGCCAGCCGAATCAGAATACCGGCTGTAGCTCCCCACATAAAACAATTGAGGATTCAAATTAACAAGACCATAAACAATATCCCTGCAATTTGTAGTTGTCAATCCATAGCCTGTCACATCTATGGTATCTTGCATGTTCTCCATTGCAGCCACAATCGCTGCGTCATGCGAATGGTCATAACTGCTGTCCGCAACCGCATCGCCTGCTTCCAGCAAACCACCCTCCGACAGCAGTCCACTTCCGTCCTCATGAACAACTTGTGTTGCCTCCTGCAACGGCTCGTCCAGCTCTGCCGCAACTCCTGTCACAGTATTTGCCAGCAGCATCACGAGCACAAGCAAATACGTAAATAGTTTCTTTCCTCTTTTCATGCAACCCTCTCCTTTTCTACATCCTGTTTTCAATTTTACCCATACATTCATTACAGTTCTCACTAATAAAACATTAACATATATTGTGGGTTATGCAAAGAGAAAGTTTTAAAGATTTTTAAGCCAGAGAATCATATGACTATAAAAAAATCAAGAGCGACACCACCTATATAAATATAGGATATGTCACTCCTTCCATTCACACGCAAGCATCTTCAATATACTGAAAAGATTGTGGTGCATTACTTATTCCATATTCTTTTAATTCTTTAGGCGAAGCATACTTTACAACATTTTTTAACTTATATGCTACTGCTTGATCCCGGTTTTCATAATATTGATTGAAAAATGATTTATCAATACCCGATTTTTCCTCTGTTTTCTCCCAAATCACTTCTGGCGAATCAATCAAAACATCCTCCACTTCGGCTTCCCCAACAACCCGCATAATAGGATTCGTAGAGTAAATTAAGATCTTATCTACATGCCTTTTGCACGCCTTTTTACGGAACTCATATCTCTTGGTTCCATTCATTATATTTTCTACATGAATAGGATTAATTGATAATAATATCGCACACATTATTTTTCTCCTTTTCATTTTTTTTAATTATATCTCAATAACATTCAATTTGCAACCTTTGGCAAACATTTGTTCTATCCTTTTAACAAATGCATAACACTTCCCCTTCTAGCAATCTCAAAGAATTGACTATCATTCAATTTAAAAAATCCCCAATATGAATCGCGGTCTAATCCAATTTCCTCTATCAAATCATGTCGAACTATCCTTTTCCTCAGCGCACCATTATATGTCATTTTTATTGCTTTACATCTACCCTTATTGTACCAATATCTTAAATCTTTTTTGTCAAATACACTATACTTACTTGCATAATTATAAAATTCGTCAAAACTGCCGAATTCTCCCTGTGTTTTTACATCCTCAACAACACATATAGACGTTACAACGGAGGAATATTCTGCGCTTCTCCCATCTTCACCAGTTCTATACAACACCACAATGTCTCCATAATTCAAATTCTCTACGCCATCCATACTGCACACATAAATTTTATGTATGGAATTTGTATATGATACATCTTTTATTATGCTTTTATTCTCTGTCGTTAATATCGAATCCGGAAACATGATCGAATGATATTTCGGATAAATACTTAGTAAATACTTCTTTGCTGTGCTCACATCTACATAAGGAAAGTCTTTGTTTATTTCCCCTGTAATTATTCCCATTTTCTTTAGGTAAACGATTTCTCTTTGCGCGCCCTCTCCTTTAACTCCATATTGTTCAAACCCAAATTTTTGAACCAAACTGATCAACGAACTGTGTTTTTCATAAATGGTTACGTAACATACATCAACTGCTTCATTTATTGCATAATCCATAATTATCTTAATAAACTGTTCTCCCATTTTAGTTCCATGCGCCTCGATTTTAAATGTTCCCACCTTTAGTATCCTTTCGGCATGAATATTGGGTTCTACATCATTTACACACTGATATTCCATTTTTAAATATAAAAGACCTATCAGGTTTGCATTTTCATACTGCGCAAATGCAGGCTCATCTTTTTTTCTTCCAAACCAATCATCAAATCCTGGATAATCTCTTTTAAGTGAATCAAAAAAAGGATCGTGTAAATCAATTTCTGAAAATTTCTTGCGTATAATATTATTCAATATGTTTTCCTCCATTTTAATTTGTTTATACTATATCAATTTTCATTTGGAACAGGTTGTTATGAAAACTTTGATAACCACATACGAAATTATAGATATTTACAGAATAACTGTATTCTCCTCTAGAATCCCTATCCCCCAAAATACTGATATAAGTTTTAATCTCCCCTATTAAAACTTATATTATATATATTACACATTTCGACAAATATATCAAGGAATTTCCACAAATCCAAAAAAGATCTGATGTATAAAACATCAGATCTTTTTATATAACTATCAACTTATCTCAACGCATCCAGATATTTTCCATCTAAAACATCCTTCAAGTACTGTCCATACTGATTCTTCTTCAGAATCTCGTACACTTCCAGTACCTCTTCCTTGCTGATCCAACCATTCAAATATGCGATTTCTTCCAGACAAGCAATTTTACGATGCTGATGCGTCTCCATCGTCTTCACAAAGTTCGTTGCATCAACCAGGCTCTCATGTGTACCTGTATCCAGCCATGTGAAGCCCTGTCCAAGCAATTCTACATTCAGATTTCCCTTCTCCAGATAGATCCGGTTCAAATCGGTAATCTCCAGCTCCCCACGTGCAGACGGCTTCAGATTCTTCGCATACTCTACAACATGATTATCATAGAAGTAAAGACCGGTTACACAGTAATTGCTCTTTGGCCGTGCAGGCTTTTCTTCGATTGAAATTGCTTTTCCATCCTGATCAAACTCTACAATTCCAAAGCGCTCCGGATCATCTACATAATAGCCAAATACGGTAGCACCCTTTCCACTCTCTGCATTCTCTACAGCCGCCTTCAGGCGCTTCTTCAAACCATGTCCAGCAAAAATATTATCGCCCAATACCATTGCCACAGAATCGTCACCAATGAAATCCGCACCAATGATAAACGCCTGTGCCAATCCATCCGGTGATGGCTGCACTGCATAAGTCAGATTCACACCAAACTGATGACCATCTCCGAGCAGTTCCTCAAAACGTGGGGTATCTGCCGGTGTTGAAATAATGAGAATATCTCGAATGCCTGCATTCATAAGTACGGACATCGGATAATAGATCATCGGCTTGTCATAGATCGGGAGCAACTGCTTTGATGTTACTCTGGTCAATGGATATAAACGTGTACCGGAACCTCCGGCTAAAATAATTCCCTTCATAGATTAATTCTCCTTTTTATTAATTTGACGTATGTCGTTAACAAATTGTTTAATCTCTCATGGATAATATTCATATAATCCCTCTGCAAAAATAGGTGTCTTCCAAGAAATACAGAAGACACCTATACGCATTTTCGCTTTTTCCTCCGAAGAGTAAGATACAGTTGGCTCAACGCCTAAACCAACGCGAAGGCCTCCATTTGCATTTGGTATCACTCACACACACTTCATCAGCCAGGCAAAAGCTCTCTACTCGTAAGTAAAAGAACCATGTAATAATTATAAGCATATCATATATAAACTATCAAACATCTGTCAAATTTTAGTAACTAGACTGCAATACACTTTAAGTGTAACGCAGGCGATTACCAGAGTCAATAGTATTTTTCGTTTCTTATTTCAACTCCACCGAATTCGGTGCGGTTCCATAATCATAATATTGTTTTCCCTCATCAACCAAATGCTGGTGGAGTTCTCCAATCGGGTGAGACTCATAAAATTCCGGAGTGATATCTGCGAAGTAAGCTTTTGCATTCATTCTGTCATAATCTTCCGTCCCAAATCCCCAATTTCCATGATGGCTCAACTGAACATAATCGCCCGTCAGTTCGTCTCCATATGTCTCAAATAAATATTTATTCATGTCTGCCTTGACATCACCTGTATACAAAAAACTTTCATCCCGATTCGTAATTTTCATACACAAGGAACCATCATTCTGATAATCCAAATCTTGACCAACATTCTGCTTCACAATATCATCAAATGCATTATACACATGCACCTGAAGTCCGCATACCTCAAGCTCATCATCTCTTTTCAAGTGAATAATATTATCAGCATCCTTTGTAAGATTATGAAATGTTTCCAGTGGTTCTAATCCCATGCTATCATATGGCTCCCCCGATTCCTTAATAAATTCGTAATCGTAGCCATTATCATATATCCTATCTATAGTCACACCCTGTGGATCGGCATAAATCACATTAAATGCACCAACGTGATCACTATGTGTATGAGAGATAAACCATGCATCAACATGATTCCCATTCTGGGCAATAACCTTTCTTAATGCCGGAGCATTCTCAACCCATCCACCATCTATAATAATCAAATGTCCACTGTTCGTAATTGTGTAACAATTCGCCTGTCTTCCCGTCGCATCTGAATATTGTGTGATTATGCATCCGTCGGCATTCATTTCCGCTTGATTTCCTGTTTCATTATGCATATGAACCGCTGCAGAAATACCTCCCAGCGCTAATACACATAGCAAAGCAAAAATTACGATTCTTCTATTCATAGTTCACAATATCCTTAAATTAGTATTTTATTCACTTTATCCAAGTTCCTGCTCGCTCATATCAAGTGCCGATGCAATTACCGCATCCATATCATAATATTTGTACTCGCCAAGGCGTCCGCCGAAGATCACATGCTTCTCCTGCTCGCCAAGTGCCTTGTACTCCTGATAGAGCTTGCCGTTCTTCTCATCATTTACCGGATAATACGGCTCATCGCCGACCTTCCACTCCGAAGAATACTCTCTGGAGATCACCGTCTTCGGAAGGTCATGCCCCGCATCATCCTTGCCGAATTCAAACCATTTGTGCTCGATAATACGTGTCCAAGGTGTCTCCGCATCTGTGTAGTTGACTGCGGCATTTCCCTGGAAATTCTGCTTATCCAAAAGCTCTGTCTCAAACCGCACGGAACGATATTCGAGTGCGCCGAGCTTATAATCGAAATACGCATCGATGGCACCGGTATAGACGACCTTCTCCGCCATCGCATCATACGCTTCCTTATCCGCAAAATAATCCGTCGAAAGCTTCACTTCCACACCTGCAAGGAGATTTTCGACCATCTTCGTGTAGCCACCCATCGGGATACCCTGATAGAGTGCGTTGAAATAATTGTTGTCAAATGTCAGCCGTACCGGCAGACGTTTGATGATAAAGGATGGAAGCTCTGTACATGGGCGTCCCCACTGCTTCTCCGTATAGCCCTTGATGAGCTTCTCGTAGATGTCGGTTCCAACCAGACTAATTGCCTGCTCTTCCAGATTCTTCGGCTCGGTGATGCCTGCTGCCGCCTTCTGCTCCTCGATCTTTGCCGCTGCCTCTTCCGGTGTCACCACACCCCACATCTTGTTGAAGGTGTACATATTGAACGGCAGGCTGTACAACTCGCCCTTGTAATTCGCAACCGGGGAATTCGTGAAGCGGTTGAACTCGGCAAACTTTGTAATATAATCCCACACCTTCTTGTTGTTCGTATGGAAGATATGTGCACCGTATTTGTGTACATGGATGCCCTCCACATCCTCTGTGTATACATTTCCGGCGATATGCGGACGCTTGTCGATCACAAGCACCTTTTTCCCTTTTGCGAGTGCCTGCTGTGCGAAGACCGCACCATAAAGTCCGGCACCTACCACTAAATAATCATATTTCTTCATTCTGTACTCCCTCATTATTTTTCTTTTTAAATATAAATAATTTACTTGCTACATAATTTAATACCACAACTACTACATTCGCCGCAACCTTTATTATTAAATCGTTGAATTTTAACAGATCAACAAACACAAACATACACAACCAATCAACAATTCCTGTCGCTAATCTGCACGAAAAAAACGAAACCATTTCTTTAAGAATTTCTTTTGATCCCTTCGCTGTACTATGGAATACCCATTTTCTATTGGTTATATATGCAAATAACACTGCTAGAACCCATGCAAATATTGTACTCGGCATAACAGACCAACGAAACGAATGTGCTGCGACCCAATAACCAGCAACATTTACAACTGTTGTCAGAACTCCAAAAAACAAATACGGTATTACATCTTTATATTTATCATACAGTTTCTTAATATTCATATCAATTTGTGCCTTTCTCAATATATTCCAATTAATTAACCTTCTTTATATCTTCTTTATTCGATTCTGATATAATATAATGTGGTCGATTTTTTACTTCTGTATACGTTTTGGCAATATATTGTCCCATAACTCCCATACAGAATAACTGTATGGCCCCAATAAATATAATAATACATACTGTAGATGCCCATCCAGATACAGGATCTCCAAAACATAATTTACGAACAATAATAAATATCATAAAAATGAAATCTATAAATGCCATTATAAAACCAAACCACGAGGCTATACTCAACGGCACTTCCGAAAAATTAATAATTCCATCTATGGCATATTTTAATAATTTCCAAAAATTCCACTTCGTTTCTCCAGCAACCCGCTCCACATTTTCATATGGCAACCAATATGTTCTGAACCCAATCCATCCAAAAATTCCTTTCGAGAATCGATTATTTTCAGACATCGCTATTATCGCATCAACCATTTCTTTTTTCATCATTCTAAAATCTCTGGCACCATCAACGATATCTGAGTCTGAAATACGATTTATAATTTTATAAAATTTACGTGCAAACCAAGATCTTATTCGTGGCTCCCCTTTACGACTTACACGCCGCGTTGCCACACTATCATACTCTCCAGATTCCAGATATTTTAACATTTCTGGTATCAGGCTCGGAGGATCCTGCATATCTGCATCCATAACTGCAACATAATCTCCATCTGCATTGCAAAATCCTGCAAACATAGCTGCTTCTTTTCCAAAGTTACGTGAAAAGGATATATATTTCACTCTCATATCCCGTTCCCCTAACTGTTTCAAAATTTCCAATGTTTTGTCTGTTGATCCATCGTTTATAAATAACAGCTCATACTCGTATTTCAATTCAGATAAAACTCTTGTTACTTCCTTATAAAACAAAGGTACAGACTCTTCTTCATTATAGCATGGTATTAATAAGGATATTTTTTTCATCTTCTTTTTTTCTCCCTTCGTTATGTGAACGCTTATTATATATACAAATTCCTATCAAGGCAATCAAAGTGCATACTGATACTATCTCTGTTATACGCCAGGGAACTGGTTCAACATATCGCACTTCTATTTTACCAGAATAACTCTCTGGCACACCAAACGCTATACGACCATAATCATCTTTGAAATGTTGTACTTCCTGCCCATCCGCAAGATATACATGATAATTATCATATGCTAGTACCGGAACTGCCACTACTTTTGATGTCTCAGCAGTATTTCTACAATTAAATCTATATACATTCTTATCCCATGAAGCATCTTCACATTTTACTTCCTGATCCGATTCAATAAATGGTTTACCTATGACATCTATACTATTTTCAAATAAATACTCTCCACCAACCAGATATCCCCAATCTATACTTTCGATACCATAAAATGTATACATCGGTTTGTTCTCCATATTTAGCACATTCATTAATAAGGTTCCATTCGCGACAGCTCCTCCAAGCACTACTATTATCATAATTCCCAATGCCCACTTATAAGACTTCATACGTTCTATAATTCCTACACACATAACTGCTACAAGCGATAAAAACAACGCTCCCCAGCCAACATACCGCCACGGAAATTGAACCATCGTCGCATATTTAGCAAAATCTTCATTCATATGATACAGATTGTCCCACGGAAACAAATCCGATGCTAACAACAATGCAATTAGGGCAAAAAGCAATCCATATTTAGCAACTTTATAGCTTGTGTCCTTCTCAATTTTCCAATTTTCTTTTTGAATAGAACAATATATAAACACCAGTATTCCACACAACAACGCAAATCCAAGAGCCCCCTGAAAATGATGCATACTATTATCATGCTGCATGCCAGATGCTATGCCTAAAAACTGCATAAGTGAATACCCTCTGGATTCAATAGGCATATACTCCTGCGAATTTACAAGCACATCCATCTGCATTGATTGAATAAATGGATATAAAAACCATACATTCAATAGTCCAACCACTATTACGCACTTCACCAATGCAAAAAATCTTTTTCTCCTAAATGTCTTCTTTATAAAGGCAAGTACAAATAACACTATAAACACCGCTGCCATCTCACAGCTTAACGTATGTGTCTGAATTAGTCCAGTCAAAGATATAATAATCGGCAAACCATCCGACAATTTATATTGTGCCTCGTCTTCCATCATATACAAATGATAAAATCCATATAGAAGAAGCGGTAGAAACATTAGTGCACACACCTCTCCTACCGATGATCGAATCCACATATCTACAAGTCTGTAGGTCGCACACGTATAAATTGCTGCACCAAATAGTCCCTTTGTCCAATCAGACGTCATTTTCTTAAAACACCAGTACGCAATCCATGCTGTACTCATATTAACCAGCACCATAAACACATGATAGCTTACCTGCAACGGTATTCCCAGCAAATATAATGCTGCCGGAATAATCAACAAAATCTCTCCATAATATAATGGTGTCGCATACCCATAACCATCATTCAAGGAAAATTGTATCCTGTTCGGTATCTGCCCATTCTTTAACGCCTCTGCCAAAGCTCCAATTCTTTTCAAGTGAAAATTCAGATCATCTCCTCTGTATTCATAAGAGCTTAAGTATGGCAAGCTTGCAAAAAGCGTAATTAGCCCTATTCCTAAAATAACATATTTCTTAGTTACAGAAACGGGACTCCTCAATTTTGCAAAGAATACTATGTATAATACATCAATAATAGCGAATATGCATATCCAGCCAATGCATCTGGCAACCCTATATACTCGATATTCCTTAAAAACCACCTTGTCAATCGAAATGACATTCGTTCCTTTACGCACTACTGATATAGTTAGATCATCAACTCCCGCGCCAGTCCGAATCCATATTCTTGAAGTAGATTTCTGATATATATTCCGAAGCTTTGATGAATTGTACCGAACCGCTCGAGGATTTATCTCCGACGAAATATTCACATATCCCGCAATATCATTGACCGTAAAACTCGCATTTTTATTTCCTGTTGCACTAAAATATATCGTCACGTCATAAGCACCGCTTCCAATTTTTGTATCCGCATGTGCCAACTCCTGATCCACATTCTCACTATTTACGAGATCGTCCACCGTCGCCTGATTATACGCAAATGATTCCGGAGCAACTTCAAAGCTTCTATCTTTGCCGAAACACATTATAATACTAAGAATTAAAATCATTGTCTCTACTACAAGCAAAATACTAAAACCAATATTTTCCCTAAAAAAAATAGCCACATTCATATTTCTATTCACAACACAATTCTCCTCATATAATTCCTTAATTACGTTCCAACTCTTCCACTTGTTTCCCTGCTGTTCTTCGTTGTATACAGATATCTGCTAACAACATTATCATTCCCAATACCGAAATCAAGATTGCCTTACGCATATGAGGAATATGAAAATCCATCTCTATCACATTCTCACCCTCTTCGAGCGGAATTACCGTCAACGCATCCGCAAACGTTTCTGTATACACTATATTATCATTTCTCTTAATTCTCCACCCCTCAGAAACGGGTACCGATAAAAATAGTTTCTCTCCTTCTTTTGCCGTAACTCTACATACAATGTGTCCATTTTTAATCGAAATATCTTCAGCCTGACTGTCCCGAATCTTAGAAACCGCCTCATTTAAGACATCCAAGTCAAGCATATAAAATTGTTCATCTGCGATATCCAGCCCCTTTTCTGCCTCAAAGAATATAGAAACTTCCGATTCCCCAGGCTCTACCTCTATGTCAAACACACTTCGAGCTAACCAACTCGCATAAGGAAATCCTTCCGTTCCTACCTTGCCAACCCTGCCATCTACATAGCTATTTGTTCTAATATTTCCATATAACGCATAATTTCCCTGCGGAATCTGAATATGATAAGTTCGAATATTTCCTTCTGTCTCTACTGTAGGTGTAATCCTCGTATAAAGGCCTACTTCTTCACCCAGCAACTGACTGTAAAGAGCATTTTGATATTCGAACGGATTCGTAAATTTCTGATCCATCTGCTCTTTATATACAACTGCCATTGGTAGATAATAAGGATTCTCATATACATATTTTCCATTTGCAGGCGCAATCGAATCCATCCGTTTCAATCCCGGATAATCCCTACCTGCAATCACATATTTTACCCCCAAAAGTGAATCTGCAGTCAATACCGATCCCGCCACCGCATTCAACCGGTCTCCATGTACACGATATCCAAGTCTGTCTAAGAGCGTAATCTGTCGATTATCCGGACATGACGTATACCCCGTGTTACTCCAATAATTATATCCAAATGCCTCGTCTAAATGGGAACTGTTTCTTCTCTGTGATGTCTGAGCAATACGATACGTTCCATCATCTAACTCATTTAATTCAGCTAATTGTTGATTTAGTGCGACTACATAACTTTTGTAATCTGTCCCTTCATCATAAGAATATATACTTGCGAGATATCTAGCATTCATTCCAAGTTCCGTCAATGTAACTATAGCCATCAGCCCTATCACTAATCGCTGCCATCCTCCACATATCTTTGTCAAAAACTGTATCAAAGCCGCCATAATCAGAATAAATGTTATTGTAATACCCTTCTGAAACAACGTATATTCTCGTTTTATATCCGGATTCAAGTATGAAACTATATAAACACCACAATAGCCGATTGCCAATAGCCAATACGGAATCTTCTTATCCATTTCTGCAAACGACAAACCTGCCACAAATATAACATACATAATACTAACATATGAATACCGAAACCAATAGCTTTCCACTGATTTAAGCAGCGAAAAAACAAAGTTTGTTGGTACGTAAAAATACATATAGATTGCAAAAATCGCCCCTATTCCTACAACTATCTTTTCTTTCCATTTATAATTTCTATTAAAGAAAAACGCAATTCCACCTAGCAAAGCCAGGCTTCCAGCAAACAACGATACACGTAATGATGAACTTGTTCCTCCAATAGTATAATCTCTCACAACATCTAATAGCCGCCCAGTAAATGTACTTGTCAATAATCTCCAATCAAACTTACTTCCACGACCATTTCTCAAATCCATAACTGAAGGAAGAAACAATACCGCACTTATGCAAAGAGCAATCATCATTGCAACCATATAACGAACTACTACCAAAAGCACATCTTTGATTTTGACTTTTTCCCTGCACACATAAAGAGCCAATTCAATGAGCAATATAATTCCCGACCATAGACAGTTAATTCCTGCTGTATACCAATTAAATAAGATTGACAACGCAACTGGTATTGTCAGTGCCGTAATCCTTTTTGTATTCACTAACTTATATACTCCCAGCATAATTAAAGGAAGCATATATACACCATCTATCCACATAATATTGGATCCCTGTGCCATATTGTATTGCATCATTCCGTAGGCACACGCAAGCAAACATGTAACAATCGGATGTATCTGATCTTTGAAACGCACTTGTAAATAATAACATGCCGTTACAGATGCGATTGAAAGTTTCATTGCCATGAGTAACGAAAAAAACTCCAAAAGCTGAGACTGCTTAAAAAACAATACCAGCACATTCAATGGGCTTGCCAAGTAATAAGAATACACTCCTATGGAGGTATTACCAAGCGTGTTAGACATACTGTACTTTATACTGTTCTTACCAAGCAAAACATCTCTAAAATAAGAAAAGAAATCCAAATACTGTATATCTGCATCTGCCCAAGCCAAAGTTTTCTCTCCAAATGGCACAACCTTTAGGCAAGCATATAATATGAAAATACAAACAAATGTCATCAAAAAAGAAATACTACACAACAGAAATCGTTTCTTTTTTGTATTTTTCATAACATTACTCATAACTTTCAGTTCCTTATACCAATCAAATTCATTATTTGTATACTTTATCATTTTGGCATTACAATTGCAAGGTTCGTTACAACATGATACAATATCACTGATGATTTATGATAGGTGGTTACATATGAACAAATTAAAACACTTTCTATTAAACAGTAAAAACATTGACAAATCTAGTTTCATCTGGAATATGGCCGGAAGCATGCTCATGGCGTTTCAGTCTGTTATCATGCTGATGATTATTACTCGTACATTAAATCTATATGAGGCAGGGGTATTTACACTCGCCTATGCAAGTGCTAATCTCTTCCTGAATATTGGAAAATACGGCATGCGTAATTTCCAAGTATCTGACGTCAAACGCCAGTTTAACTTCAAAGAATATAACACCTCCCGTATTATTACAACCGTATTAATGTTGATTGTTTCACTCGTTTACGTCGTAATCGCCAAAAGCAAAAATGATTATAATATGAACAAAACATGGATTATCATATGGATGTGTCTGTTTAAGATTGTTGATTCTATCGAAGACACCTATCTTGGGTATTACCAGCAAGAAAACCGGCTTGATGTAGCCGGAAAAATGTTAACTCTACGCATGATATTAACCATACTGGTATTTGGTCTGGGACTGATATTCCTACGTGATCAGCTAATGTCTCTGATGATCGCAACTATATTTACCACATTACTTTTAATAATTTTTGTGGCACTTACTTACCCGGCTTTCCGAAAAGAAGAATCTGTCCACAAAGGAAAAGTCTGGGAACTGTTACGCGTTTGTTTTCCTCTGTTTCTAGGCTGTTTCCTCGCCTTTTATATTGGAAATGCGCCCAAATATGCGATTGACAGTTTACTCAGCGACGAAATGCAGGCATGCTATGGTTTTATAGCCATGCCGGTATTTGTGATTGGATTGCTGAACAACTTTATATTCAGTCCGATGATTGCAAGAATGTCTATGATGTGGAAAGAACGACAAAATAAAGATTTCTTTCGATTATTTTGGATACAGATTTTAATCATTGGAATTATTACTATTGTCTGCGAAGCGGGAGCTTTCGTTCTGGGAGTACCGGTATTATCCATGCTATATAACACAGATCTTGCACCATACAAAACAGAGTTGCTTGTGTTATTATTGGGCGGTGGCTTCCTTGCTTTATCCGGGTTATTCGTCACAATCATGACTATCATCCGGATTCAGAACAGTCAGGCAATCGGATATGGTATCGTAGCAGTTTGTGCATATATTCTATCACCAATCTTTGTGCGGAAATATGCTGTTATGGGGGCCTCTGTTCTCTATCTTCTGCTTATGATCCTGTTATGTATTATCTTCGCAATCATGATGATGATTGGATTCAAAAAGAAAAGGCCTGATGCATAATGTATCAGGTCTTTTCTTTTCCTTAGTTCGATATTATTAAACACTTTTTAATCTATTCCTAAACTAATCACTCTTGTCATTCTCTCATACAAATTATATCCATCCCAAATGAAATCAAAATCCATAGTCTTTCCAATCGAAACCACCCTATCAACACCTTTTATTCCAGCCGTTAATAATGGCAGAATTTTTTCTTTTTTTCCAAGATATCCAATAGTCTGACAATGTGTATTATTACATAAATCCTTAAGTGCATAGAGATCCGTACAATCATACTCATAGAAATATCCTGAGTTATCCTTGAACTCCATCATTGTATCATTCACAGCAGGTACATGCACTCGAACGACAAAATTATCCTCGTGCGCCTCAATTCGCACGCCTTCATGCAATGCCGCATATATATAACTCGACGTCAATTTATTTACACCCATAATAGATTGAAATGTATACTTTTTCTTAACTAACTCATGAAGTTTTTCCCAAAACTGTTCTTTCGCCTGATTTATTTTTGTTCCCGTCCATATAACAACACGCGGACTCGTACATGCGTTTTGATCCGTCAGATACGTATCATTGTAAAAATCCTCTGCAAATCTATTTTTGTTATCTATTTCAAGATACATATCTGAATCGATAATTGCCAAAGAATATCTGTCAGCAAATGTTATATCACTGCTTCTCGGAGACAACGGAGATTTTCGTATCTCAGAGATAGTGTTATCACCGCCCCAAATTACTCTGACATCCGCCAGCGCAGAAAAAAAATCATTCACATCTTGATTTCTATCATAACGTACAAGGTAAATGTACTTTGCAACCTCTGCATAATCCTTTAATGTTTCTAATATCGCCTTATTGATAATAGAAACCTGTGGAAAATCTTTTGATGGTACTCTCACAATGTTTACATTCCCTGTTACAAGCCCTGTTATTAATGAATATGCATAATTAACAGGAACATTGGATGGAGCTATGTGAAATACAACTCCTCTGCCAAGTTGAATGTCTCCTGTATCATTGCTAAATCTCTGCTTCTGCTTCATCATAGAAGATTTTCGCATCCAGAAAGCCAATGTGACTACATCTGGGTAAGTCTTTGCTATAGCATTTGCCATCAACTGCTTTGATAAAGAATTTAAGAAGCCAATAATTCTTTCATCAAATGGTTGCAATGCCGGTACATCTTTTATATTTAATATATTTATTTTATCTCCAACAAGGAATGACACCTTATCCAAGCTTTCTACTTCTTCATTACTTAAACTTTGCTGCATAAGTGTCACTGCACCCCCTTATCTCCGCATTCTTTAATCGCCCGTATATCTTAAAATATTTTCCTTTTCTTCCGCAAGGGCAATCATCCTCACCAAGTATCTCTCCTTCATCCTCTGTAAGAAGTGAATGGCCTGGATATGACTCTGGAATCGCAGATACTACTTGAATAATACCACGTTCCCCCTTTTTACAAATTGAAAAATCCTCTGGTTTTCGAATGATCACATCCGAAAAAATGCTAGCATGTAGATGTCCGCACTCACACTGCATGTAAATGCATCCCGTCTGTTCCACCATTCCATAGTAATCGTGAATGCTATCCAATCCGCATATATCCTTCAATCTCCGGTGAAATTCTTCTGGGCTCACAGCCTCATTCACAAGCTTTTTCCAACCGCCACCATGGATTAAAATACCATTAGATAAGTCGAAAGAAACTTCATCCTTCAGCCGAACCAGTTCTTTATAAAAATGTTTCCACACCATAAAAGTAAATCCAAACAACAGAATTTTCTGTCCTTTATACTTTTCCAGAAACTCTTTTAATGCTTCCACATTCAAATTCATGTCGTCATCTAAAGCATATATTTTTTTTGCACCAAAGATTGAGAATCCAAGGATTCCAGCTCCTCTTGCAGAAAACATCAATCTGTTTTTAACAACTGATGGGCAATCCAAGATAATCATTGGCATACGACCAGAACCCGTATAATCCGAAACAATCTTAACCATCGTTTTCTGTTGATTCGAAGAAGTTGTTCTGTCTAGATAAATTTTTGAAACCGCCTGTCCAGATGTTCCTGACGAAGTCATCGTCTTTACAACCTCTTCTTTCGGTACACTTCTTAATTCCAACTCCTTAAACAGACGTACTGGCAAAAAGGGAAGATTCTCATAACTATCAACCTTCTCAAGATCAAAAGAAATACTATCTAAAATTCTAGAATACTCTTCACAGTTCTCTTTATGAAGTTTTGTAAGTTCTTTTAGGCGTTCCGTAAGAATTCTATTTTTCTCATCTTTACTTAACGAATACGGTGCCTTTTCCAACAGCTCGTCATATGTCATTATTATTCACCAACCTGCCTTTTATTGCATCTGCTATTTCGCCACAATGCTCGTTTATGAAAAAGTGATTACCTGTATACTCCAGGAACTCACATTCTCCAATGAAGAACTTCTTCCAATCCTGAATGACCTCTAAAGGCGTATCTGATTGAGAATAAAATACTGTAACGGGAATATCAGTTTTTAATTCTAATTCGTCAAAATTGAACCTACCAATCAAAGCATAATCCGCTTTATAGATTGGCAGATACACTCTCCAAAAACTTTTATTATTTATTAATCTTTCTGAGACACCACCAAACATAATGGTTCTTTGTTTTACCAATTCATCACTTTCAGCACTATCATAATTGGCTAATTCTAATTTTGTATAAGGCTCATGAGCCCCCAAAAACACACGTTTTGGAGGGTTCATGTTTTCATCCTTTAATATTTTATCCAACATCTCTACTGCGGAAATTGACCCCATACTATATCCCAACAAAGCATAATCATCACCCTGAATTATCTGCTTCATTTTATCAAGCATATCATCTGCCAATTCATCAAAATTCTTATAAAATGGTTCCTTATTTCTAGTTCCATGCCCTGCATATTCAAGTGCTACCACTTCTACAGAATCCTGTAATTCATTTTTTAATTGATTAAAGAACGTAGTGTTTCCACCTGCGTATGTTAAACATATCAATTTCATAAATAAACCCTTTTCCAAAAATCTTACTTATAGTATTTTGTCAATTCCTTATATAACGTCTTTCCTGCATCATTTTTCGGTATGCTGTCAATGACTATAGACTGAAACGCAGCCGGATTTAAGCCAGTTTTCTCGACCACAAACTTTACAACATCATTTGCATAACGCTCCTCAGTAACAAAAATATACATATGATCGTCAATTCCAGCGCTCGCGACATCAATATTGTCAAACTTTGTCTTAATCATTCTATCTACTTCATCAAGATTCACTCGATTGCCGTAAATTTTTAGAAAACGTTTCTTTCTGCCGACAATATAATAATATCCATCTTCATCAAACTGCGCCATATCTCCTGTGCAGAGTTCTCCAAAGCGTTCATCCCCTTTAATTAAATCTTGTCCACATTCAGCATAACCAAGCGTAACATTTGATCCATAATATACCAGTTCACCTGTTACATGAGGTTCCGTTATATCGTTTCCGTTTACATCGATAAGCTTAAATTTACCTCCCGGAATTGCAATACCCATAGAACCATATTTTTCCAACGATTTCTCAGCGGGAAGATATCCCATTCTTGCTGTTGCCTCACACTGACCATACATAACAATGAACTTCACATCTTTTTGTTCTGCATACTCAGCAAATTTCTTGTGAAGTTCCGGAGTGAGTTTTCCGCCTGCCTGCGTCATATATCTCAACGACGGCAATTCCATTCTAAAGAAACGAAGTCTTTCTAGCATCTCATATGTATATGGTACTCCGCCAAATGAGGTTGCTTCAGCGCTCTTAAAGAATTTCCAAAATTCTTTTTGCATCAAACCTTTATCGGTTACAAGTAACGTTGCGCCTACCATAAAATGACTGTTAATAATAGAAAGTCCATATGTATAATTCATTGGTAACGTTGTAATTGGTCTTTCAGACGAATTAAGCTCTAGATACTGAACAATTGATTTTGCATTTGACTCAACATTCTTATAACTTTGTCTGACAAATTTAGGACTACCGGTTGATCCAGAAGTCGTTAACATGATGCATAATTCATCATACAATTCATAGTTTGTGTCGAATGTTATTTTCAACAATGTATACCCATATTCAGAAAACACATTTTGCGCATTGTATTTCTCATATTCTGTACACATTTCTGTCGGCACCCAAATATATTCCGGCTTATATGTCTCTACCAAATTATCCAACATCTCTTTCTCAAGATGTGCATTTAATAAAACTGAAACCATGCCCTTATTCACAAATGAGGCATATCCTGCAACAGAACCAATCGAATTGGTACACATAACAAACACAAGGCTTCTCTCAGAAATAACAGATGCCACCTTATCTCCAAATTCTATCAAATCTTCATAAGACACATCTGTACCATATTCATCAATAATTGCTACATTGTTCTTGAACTGTTCAAAATTCCACATTATAACACGATCCTTTAACTCTAAAATTCGATATCATAATTCTTAGAAAGGATTTCCATTCCCTTTTCAAAAGAACTCAAATCAATGATATCATCTGTATCCATCATAATATCAAAAGCATCTTCAATTGCTGCAATCAAACCCATATGTCCAACTGAATCCCAATTTGAAATCTCCTGATATTTAAGGCCTGCTACCTGATCTGCTGATACCTCCAATGCCTCTACAAATGCATTTACATATTTTTCTTTGTTGCTCATTTTTTCTCTCCTTTACTATGTTTAATAAATGTATGTATAATACTCTCTGGTATATAACCATTCATTATTAATGACCTTACTTGTCCTGGGTTATTGGTTGATACACTTGTCCTAACTTTTTTTCCGCCTCGTTCCCGAACTGCTTGAGGGACCTTAACAATTGACCCTATTCCACCTCTCCTGCTTTCCAAGTATATTCCACCTAAAAAAGAAGTGAACTCTCCATTCCTTTGCTCACGAAGTCCAAAAAAGCCTATGGTTTTTCCTTTATATACATATTTTAAGAGTTCTGTTCCTCTTTTAGCTTCATCCATAACCCAATTAATATATCTATTTCTAGCCTGCTCCTTGCTGAAAAACGGATCCAAAAAGACTCGATCGCTGTCAAAAAGGCCCTTTCGTATTTCATCATATAATATATTTATATCATTATCATCCATCACACCTATCTCTATTGCATCATATAAACGTTTTTGGATAGGAGGTAAACAAATATCGTGAAGGTCATGAACAACGCCAATCATGTCTTCAATATAATAATACCCCATATTTTGCACTAAAAACAATACATCTGATCTTGATGATGGAACTTTTACAACAATGTATTCTACTTCCAAATTATTGAGCGTATCCTTTATTGTCTGTCAAATCTGATTATCTTTACAAATACGTTTGCTCATAATGATCGTCCTCCTTGGAGATAGAGTGAAATGTTAGCATTTCTTAGCAATCATTATAAACAATAAATGAGGGAATGAAAATCTACCCTAAAATTAGGCGCCTACGGACAGGCGATGGATATAATGGTTACAGATTCTTCGCATACTCTACTACGTGATTATCATAGAAATACAATCCAGTTCCTTAAACAATCTGTAGTCCTTTTCCAACTTTAATATTTGCATTTGCAGGAATTCCATATTTTAAGTAAAAATGTCTTTCAATAAGATATACTATTATGTCAATTGTATATTTTCTGATTTTTGTCTGCCCCACACAATGTATAATTAACACATACAGTAATGAAATTATTCCACTATTCTACAAAGGACATCTTCGTATATTGAATATGCATCTAATCTACTATCCTTCAACGCCTCTTCATAAGTAGATACTCCCAACATATCATCTTTAACACCTTTTATCATAATTCGAGGGCAATCCACATTCTGTGAGTAATATTCTGCTACAGCACCTCCAAATCCCCCATAAATGGAATGTTCCTCCACCGTAACAATAAGCTTATGATTTTTAACCTTATCCAAACAACATGTATCTAAAGGCTTAATAGTGTTAAAATCGATAACTGTACACGAAACTCCTCTTTTTTCCAGCATGTCTGATGCTTTTAGGACTTCGCTAATTATAATTCCCGTTGATAAAAATGCAACCTCAAATCCTTCTTTGATTACAATTGCTTTTCCTATTTCAATATTTTTATCATCACGATAAACAATTGGCAATCTTTCTCCACCAGTCATTCGAATATACACTGGAGAATCATCCTTCTGAATCAACTGAAGCATTTTATATAACATTTGTCCATCTGACGGAGCAATAATTTTTACATTCGGTTGACTTCTAAAAATTGCAATATCCTGCGGATTAGCATGTGATATTCCAAATTCTGTTTTAACCAATCCACTATCCAAGCCAACTAGTTTTATGTTTCTTTTCATTCCTCCCATATAATTTCTCATATGATCCGTAACTCTCATAGCAGAAAAAACCGCCCAAGATGTCGCATATACAGGAGTACCTAGATAACTAAGCCCTGCCGCAACACCCAGCATCGCCTGTTCAGCAATTCCTGTATTGATACATATATTGGGATACTTTTCAGTCAACCGATCAAAGCCTGATGCTTTCGCTAAATCTGCCGAAATCGCAAAGAACTCTTTTCCATCATCAGCCATGTCCAATAACGCTTGTCCTAAAACACCTCTTGCGCCAATAAGCGAAAGATAACGTATAAATTTTCTTTCCATACTACTTTTTCCCCACCTCATTTCTTGCTTGTTCTAATTGCAGTCCTTCCAAATGAGTATGATGCCAAGAATTGTTATTTCCCATGAATGATATCCCATGTCCCTTTTCAGTATTTGCAATTATCGCAAGAGGATAAGACGTTTCTATAGATAATGCTTTTCTTATTTCATCGTGATTGTGTCCATTTACAGAAACTGCTGTCCATCCAAAGGCATCAATTTTTTCTTTTAAAGAGCGCAAAGGCATTATGTCCTCACACGCACCATCAGATTGATACTTATTATTATCAACAATAAGTATCAAATTATTTAATTTATATTTATATGCACACATTAATGCTTCCCAATTAGCTCCCTCTTGAATTTCGCCATCTCCAACGATAACGAAAATTTTACTTGGGGATTTTATTTTCTTAGCAAGAAGTGCTATCCCTACGGCATACGGCAACCCTAGTCCCAAACTTCCCGCCGATAATTCAATACCAATTTTCGAATTATAGGATGCTAATTGTGTAACTCCACTTCCACTCTTTCCATATTGCATTAATGTATCTTCATCCAATAATCCACTAAGATGCATAGCACAATATAATGCTAATCCAGAATGCCCCTTACTAAGAATCAACTTATCACCTGCAAGTTTTTCGGTTCCAAAATCACCAAAATTCATTTTCTCGCAAAATAAGACGGACAAAACATCAACTAGCGACATATATCCTCCCCAATATCCTTCGCCTTTGTTGCAATATTCTGCCATATTGATTATTAGATTTTTTAATTTATATGCATAATCTTCACAATTCATAGCCACGCTCCATATCTAACTAAAACTTTCCACCGTCCACTCTAAAAATCTGCCCAGTAATATAATTTGACTCATCTCCTAGTAAAAATTTAACAACATTTGCTATATCATCCGTTTCTGCCAATCGCTTTAGTGAAACATTCTTTATATACTCTTTTTCAAAATAATCTTTTACAGGTTCTATAATATCCGTATATGTCGGTCCTGGAGCAACTGTGTTTATTCTTATATTATATTTTCCTACTTCTGAAGCCAAATTTCTCGTAAAACTTATCACTGCTGCTTTGGAAGACCCATAAATTGTATTTGATGGCAATATATCTTGCCCACATATCGAAGAAATGTTTATAACATTCCCCCCTTTTTGTCTAATCATTTTCTTTAGGCATAACTGCGTTAAATACATTAATGAAAATAGATTAATCTGATACAATTCCTGAATCTGCTTCATCGTTACCATCGTAAATGGTTGATTATATGTTGTTACACCAGCATTATTGATAAGCGCATATATATCTTTCTTTGAATTAAAGATTTCTTTAAACGATGCCTTAATTTCTGTTTCCTCACTTATGTCAAAATACAATGGGTATATCCACTGACCAGTTTCTTCCGATAATCTTCTTAGTTCTTGTTCTCTGGCTACATCTTGTTTTCTAGAACACGCCCATACGTTATAACCATTCCGGACACATATTTCTACTAATTTTGCTCCTATTCCACGATTACTTCCCGTAATAATCACATTTTTTTCCATGAATCATCCTCCTGTGTAAATTCGACACATGAAATCTCCTCTCACTTTCATAATCGATTACTTCTAATTTTGTATAAGGCTTATATTTTCACCCCTTAACTCTAAAATTCGATATCGTAATTCTTGGAAAGAATCTCCATTCCCTTTTCAAAAGAACTTAAATCAATAATGTCATCTGTATCCATCATGATATCGAAAGAATCTTCAATTGCTGCGATTAGACTCATATGTCCAACAGAATCCCAATTTGGAATCTCCTGATACTTAAGATCTGATACCTGATCTTCTGATACCTCCAACGCCTCTACAAACGCATTCACATATTTTTCTTTGTTACTCATTATCTTATCCTCCATTTTTATATTTCTTTATTTATGTCCACCATTTATGGTTACGACCATTCCATTAATAATCCGCCAAAGAGATAATTCTTTTTCTTACATTTTCGCTCATCTGTTCCACTCTGCCAATATCCACTATTTTGCACCCCATCCGCTCTAACAATCTGCCCATTAATAAACGATGCTTTATCTGATGCCAAAAATACCACAGTTTCCGCTATTTCATCTGGCTTGGCTAACCTCTCCATTGCACATCTATCCAACATGCTATCCCCTACTTTAGCTTTCACTCTTTCAATCATATCGGTATCCGTCGGTCCCGGCGCCACCACATTAACCCTAATGCCCAATCTACCTATCTCAGAAGCAAGTATTTTTGAAAAAGAATTAATTGCAGATTTTGAACTTCCATATGTACAATTTGTTGGATTTGCATCTTGACCCGCCACAGAACTAATATTAATGATGCTCCCACTTCTTTGTCTTGTCATTGTTTTTAAGACTAACTGTGTTAATTGTATGAGCCAAAAAAATTCACATCGAAAACCTTTCTCATTTCCTGAATAGATGTCATTTGAAACAATTCTGTATTCACAATCCCTGTGGCATTTACAAGAATATCTATTGGAAGTTTTGTTTTATATATCTCTTTGAAAGCCGCTTTTATTTGTTCAAAATCAGATAATTCAAAATATACAGGCCAAATTTATACACCATTTTCATCTGCAATTTGTTGCACCAATTCTGCCATTATAAATATTCTCCTGTATAAACAAATCGTGACATTGTTTCAATCATCTTATAACCATCCCAGATGAATTCAAGTCCCATAGTTTGTCCCAATTCAACAATTCTATCAACTCCGCGAACACCATTTCTATATACAACATCCTTCACCTGTTGCTTTGAAACTCCGAGAACCGATATTGTCTGACATTGCTTTGTTAACACCGGAACAATTTCATCAAGATTCTGAGCTACATATTCAAAGAAATACCCACCACCATTTTTATAATCCATAAGTTCCGGGTATAATTTATCAACTTCAACTCTTACAACATAATTATCGTCGGACACTAACTTAGCCCCTTCATGTCCCATTCCCAACATACACATAGATGTGTATTTATCTACCGCTTGAATTGGTTTCATTTCATATTTTGATTTAACCATTTCGCAGAGAGTAGTCCAGAATTTTTCTCTGGCTTCATTCACGTTATTACCTGTCCAAACTACAAGTCGAGGCGAACTACATGCATTTTGATCAGTATAATACGTGTCTGTATAGAAACCTTTCGCAATCTCATCTGCATCTTTTTCCAAATATTCATCCGAATTAATCACTGCAATCGAATGTCGATCTGCAAAGGCCATTTCAATTGCTCTCGGTGGCAGGGAAGCTTTTCTTATTGTCTCAATTGTTTGATTTCCTCCCCAGATTATTCGTACATCACAGATTCTTGACAGTTCTTGCGTAATTCTTTCGCTATGTTCATACCTGCATAGGCAGAAATACTTTTTCATATTGCCATATTCACCGTTAATAAGCGCATTCATAGCATCGCAAATGATATCTACCTGTTCAAACGGCTTATTTGATACACGAATAATAGTAATATTTCCTGCAAGTATTGAAGATGTCATCGATACAGCAAAATTCACTGGAACATTGGATGGAGCAACATGAAATGCCACACCTCGCCCAATTCTAGCATTTCTATCAACATGCTTGCTTTTTGCTTCTTCCAAAGATGCCTTGCGAATCCAATACGCATAAGACATAACATCCACATTATTCCTAGAACGCTTATCTTTCAATATCTCTTTTGATAATGCCGATAAGAATTCAACAGCTTCATTTGAAAATGTAGGCAATGCCGGGGTATGCACAGCATTTTCCAATACGCTATAATCACCTACTAAATAATCTAAATCATTTGAATTTATCTGCATAGGTATCACTACACCCCCTTAGCTCTGCATTTTTCATTCTGCCAAATATTTGAATATATTTTCCTTTTCTTCCACAAGGACAATCATCTTCACCTACAACCATTCCCTCGTCCTCTGTAAGCAATGAGTGCCCCGGATATGAATGAGGCAACACCGAAACTACTTGTATAATACCTTTTTTCCCTATCGGGCAAACCGAGAAATCCTTATAATCTCTAATAATCACATCTGAATAAATACTTGCATGCAAATGTCCATATTCACACTCTGCATATATGCAGCCTGTCTGCTCAACCATTCCATAATGATCCAAAAAATGCTTTATGCCACAGACAGCATTCATTTCCTTCTTAAACTCTTCTCTGGAAATAGCCTCTGATTCAAGTTTTTTCCATCCTCCACCTGTCATAAGCCAAGCTTCAGACATATTATATTTTTTTTCACACTCCTTCAATGCCCCATAAAAATGCATCCACACCATAAACGTGAAACCAAAAATAATGAATGGCTGATTCGGATATTTCTCAAAAAATGCATCCAAAACTCCAGTATTCAACGACATGTCGTCATTAAGAACATATACCATTTCCCTGGCTGCCACCTGCAATCCAAGTATAGCAGCGCCCCTTGCTGAAAACATCTTCCTATCTTTCAAAACCGCAGGAGTATCGACGATAAGCATAGGTAATCTTTTCTTGCCCCAATAATCGCTCAATATCTTAATCATTACTTTCTGTTGAATCATGGCAGTTTCTTTATCCACAATTATTTTGGACACCCGCTGCCCTGTTGTTCCTGACGATGTCATAACTTTAAACACTTCGTCCTTTGGAATACTTGACAATTCATATTCCTTGAACATTCTCACCGGATAAAACGGAATATCCGCTATGGTACTCACATTTTCTTCCCGGTAACCAACCGTATCCAAAAAGCGCTTATATTCCTGACATTTTTCCCCATGTTCTCTCGTTAGCCGAACTAATTCACTTGTTAGCATTTCATTCTTTTCTGTTTTGTCAAGATCATATGGTTCCAATTTATAAAAATCTTCTATCATTCGCCTGTTACCCCTATTGTTTCTATCACCTTGTTACAAATATCATCCGCTAATAAGCCAACTTGTTTGAGCATATACTGCCTGCTCCCCATTAAGCAGTTCTGATCCGGTATTCCAATCATTAACTGACGAACCGCTTTTTTGCTATTCCCGGATAATACTTCTGCGACTGCAGATCCTAAACCACCTAATATATTATGTTCTTCAATCGTAACAACCAAATCATGTGTCTCAGCCAACGAATTAATACACTTAGAATCTATCGGCTTAATTGTATGCATATTTATTATTGTTGGAGAAATACCTGTTTTCTCCTCAAGTTGCTTTGCCGCCTTCATTGCCTCGGCAACCATAGTTACTCCCGTTGCAATTAAAGCGACTTTTTTTCCTTCCTGCAAACATATAGCTTTTCCAATCTCAAATGAATAATCCTCTGTGTAAACTTGAGGAATTGCTGTCGTTCCACATAACCGCATATATACGGGACCCTTTATTTTTGATATTGCCTGCATCATCTTCACGGCTTCTGTACAATCCGCTGGCGATACAACTGTCATATTCGGAATACTTCTCATAAATGCAATATCATTAATTGCAAGCAGTGCCGTTCCTGACCATCCAGACGTTAGTCCCGCCGAAGATCCGATAGCCTTAATATCCAGATTCATATTTCCCATCAGGTGTCTTACCTGATCTGCACAACGAAACGTAACAAATGGGGCATAGGTTGTAACATAAGTCTGAACACCTTCCATCGCCATTCCTGCAGCTATACCTATCATATTTTGTTCTGCAATTCCAACATTATAGAACGACTCCGGGTATTTTGCAGTGAGTCTTTCAAGCCCTGAAAATCTTGACAAATCCGCTGTTATAACCGCAACATCGTCTCTGTTACCGATAACCTGTTCAAAGCCAACACTCCACACCGAAGGGTTTATTCCCATGATAGACCAAGAACGCATATTTCTTTTATTGTACTCTATCATATTTACCCTCCTCCAAACACTTAATCATATACTCATAATCCGAATCACTTAACATTATATGATGCGATTCCGGCTTATTCTCAATACTTGGTAAACCATATCCCTTAATTGTATTTGCAATAACTGCTAATGGTCTCCCCCGGTGTTCAACTTTGAACGCATCGTACAATTTTTCTATCGAATGTCCATCAACATCAACACATTCAAAACCAAACGCACTTATTTTATCCTTAAAAGACCCCATCGGCATGATGTCTTCTTCTCTTCCATCAAACTGCATATGATTATTATCAACGATAACAACAAGATTATCTAACCCAAACTTTGATGCAGACATAATCCCTTCCCATATCGCACCTTCGTTACATTCTCCATCTCCTAACAGGACATAGGTCTTATAATCCATCGATCTTTTCTTTCCAAGCATAGCCATTCCTATTCCAACTGAAAGTCCCATCCCAAGACTTCCTCCGGAGAAATCAAGCCCAAGTTGTGGTTTCCAAGGATATCCAGCCAATTCTCCACCATCTTGATGAAAGCTAAGTAACTGCTCTTCTGTAATAAATCCAGCATATCGTAATGCGGAATAACTTGCCAAATAACAATGTCTTTTGCTAGTAATAAAGCGATCCCGATCTTCCCACAGCGGATTATCAGCATCATACTTCATTATTCCACCATACAACGTTGCAATAATATCCATAGAAGAGAAGCTTCCGCCTAAATGGGCCCCTCCCTTTCCTGTTGTTTTTGCCATTTCCAGCGCAGCCCTTCGCATATATTTTGAAAATTCATAACAGCGATCTATCGTCTTTTCGCCATTCATTACACTCTTCCTCCATCTAAAACCATGATATGTCCAGTCATATATGTCGCAGCATCCGACGCAATATACAAGGCAGCATCCGCTATTTCGTCTGGTTGCCCCATCCGGTGAATGCTCATTCGGTTCAACACCTTTTCTAATTCCTCGTCGGACTTAAAATTTCCCATATCTGTGTCCACTAGACCTGGTGCTATTCCATTTACACGAATATTATATCGTCCCAGTTCTTTCGAAACAGATTTTGTTATCCATATCAAAGCAGCCTTACTTGACCCATATGCCAAGTACCCAGGGCTTGTCTCTATCCCCCCGACAGAGCACATATTAATTATACACCCTGACTTCTGCTTCATCATCTGTCTTGCAACCAATTGCATAATCTGAACCTGTGCAAAGACGTTTATCTCAAACACTTCTCGCATTTTAGCTATTGAAGTCATAGTAAATAATCCACCGTACGGAACCCCCGCATTGTTGACTAATACATCAATACTTCTTTTATCTGCAAAAATCTCTTTCATACCTGTTTTTATTTCTTTCTCATCTGACAAGTCAAAATAAACAGGTTTTATTATACTTCCTGTTCTTTCTGATATACTATATAAGAATTGCTCAAATTCATCATTTGGAATTCTTGCGCAAGCATATATATCGTAATCTGCCCCAGCAAACTTTTCAACAAGCGATTTTCCAATTCCTCTATTAGATCCTGTAATTATAGCAGTTTTCTTCATGAGATCCTCCAAGATTTTTATTTTTCAGGAAGCAACAATCCATGTAGTTTTTCTATATTATCAGTCTTCCATTCACTATTAAAATTATAAAATAGTATATAACGAATGTCAAACTCATAATTTTATATCTCTTTGATTCTCACATGTCTTTTCTGTTGAATAATTCCATCAACCAATAAGGTAACTACCATCAAGACTATACCTATATAAGTTACTACATGTCCCCACGAAAAAATATGCGACATTTCTTCCCCGTTCATATAGTTCACCCTATCAATCGGAAAATAAAGCCACGGGAAAAAAATAATAATGAATTCAACCAAATATATATAATGAATCTTTTGTGATGGCGTGTTTAACATCAAAATAAATGGTATTGCCAAAAAACACAAGGTATAATAATAACTAAACTTTGGTAACAGTACAATTGCCAAACATAATGCTGTTATTTTCTGCCATTCTTCTCCTGCATTCATAAATATAAATAATAATATTATAAAAGTTATTATTATGGGAATATTTGACACCTTCGTCTGATAACCAATTATCAAAGAAATTATTAATCGTTCTAAATTATATATACTAAAATCATATCCGAATCCATAATCACAATAAGTTTCAAAGCTACCAAAAATCGATTTAAAAAATTCCAAACAGCTTTCCCACCCTCCAAACATCATAAACGGCAGGAAAAATGTAACTACTCCAATGAGTATAAGAAACACTGCTTCTTTATACCTTTTTTTTAATACTGTCAAAATACCAAACACCGCAGGATATAACTTTACAGCCACTGCAACCGCAAGTGCAAAATAAGCCAATATTCTACAATAAATTTTATCTGAATCATATAGCAAAACATACAAACATGTTCCGATCAATGCAATGATTATCATGTTCCCCCGTTCAAACAAAAAAACATATGGAGCGGTAAAAAGCATCGACGCGGCCGTAATTCCGCAAATAATATGATTCTCATTTTTCACCAGCTGTTTGAAAAGAAAATACAACAAAAATATGCACACCATCATAAATAAGAAAAATGGATACATTGTTTTTTGCATGTTTCTAATTGTAAAATCATCATATACTTGTCCATCTTTTAAGGATATAAAAGAAAAAAAAACATAATAAACCAAAAAACAAAAAGCAGGATAATTGGCAATGTCATCTCCGCTATATATGCCCGTTTGTATTCTGTGCAATTCCCCAAACCAATCCATAAAATACCAATGTTCCCAGCGAAAAATCACGTTTTTCGTGCTTTCCCAGTCCGTCAAAGACGCAGATACCCAAAATACTATCGTACCTAACGCCATTATAATAACAAACAGTAATAACCTTTTATCAATCACTTTTAGTTTTTTACTCATCTTTCTCCTCCATTACATATCTTGGCAATTGTTTTATAAATCTAAACTGATTCCATACATATTCGCCAACTATTCCAATACACGCTGCAATCACACATGTCCCCATTACCTGCAAAGAGATCACATATGAAAAAACAGATATGTTCATTACTCCACACATTTTTAAAATAATCGTCACAATTAGATACACAAACGATATTACAGTTCCAATTCCTCCTCCTACAGCAATTGAATGTATTGGAACTGCTGACTCATACAACAGTGTATTGGCTGCCAGGCCTACCTTCTTTATAATTTTATAGCCACTCTTTCCTGCATTTCGTTCTTTTCTAACATAATGCAATATTTTTTTCTTATAACCCAACCATAATAATTTCAATTGTCCCATAGAATCCACTTGATCAATTGACAGATATTTTTGAATCACTTCTCTATCCATAATTGCGAAATCAAAACCGCCAATAGGATATTCTGAATTTATTTTATGCAACATTTTATGAAATAGTTTGGAAAATCCGACAACCATCCCCTTATCCTCTCGTGCGTCTCGGGTAGCTAATACAAGTTTATATCCTTTTTCCCATTCCTTTAACATATCCACAAATAACTCAAACGGATCCTGTCCATCAGCAGATATTATCCCCACTACATCCCCTCGTGCCATTTCATAACAAGCATGCGTGCATGCCCCTTGCCCAAAATTTCTCGTAAGTGTTGCTATTTTTACTAAATGAGGATGTTTGCTTTTTATTTGCTTCATAACTTCGTAAGAATCATCTGTTGATCCGTCATTCACCATAATTATTTCTATTTCATACTTGTCAAATAAATTTAATCTGTCAAGAATGTATTGGAATGTTAATGGCAAATTATTTGCATTATTATATACAGGTATACAAACGGAAAATATCTTTTTTTCTGAGCTCATTAATTTATTACTTGTATGATAATTTGAAAGTTAATTATCACACGTTTCCTTTCTTTTAATATCGTGGTTCAATACAATCCAGATACTATGGACTTTTGATTTTTTCTGTAGCTTGAATCATTTGACAGGATCAGCACCAGCGTTCCCCCGTCAACAACACACTACAATGATATTCTTAGATTCATCAGTTTCTATGATCTGGATATGCTACAGACACTTTACCAACGAGCAGACCGAGGAATTAAGATTTTCTCACAGAAATCTGTCAGTACAAACGACAGCGCCATATCTATAGGCCATTCAACAAATCGAGTTGCCAGATATCCAATTAGATAAGATTGTCGCTGAGATGACGGGGATGTCCAAACGTGGCTCTTGCGTTTTACGATATGCTCTTGTAAATGCAACTTGGAACGTTGTTAGGAGCAACGCAACTTTCAATGCTTATTATGATGCCACGAGGGCAGAAAACCGGCCCCACTACAATGCACTTGTGCACTACGCCAGCAAGCCTGCCAAAGTCATCCGGAAGATGCTCACTGACGAAGTAGAATTTAACCTCGAATGAGAAGTCTGTATACCAGTATCGATAGATTTTGAGAAGGCGCCCTATGAGAGTTTTACCTCATTTTACCGCCGATATGAAAAGAGATTTTTTGCTATTTGATGGTTGACTTTTCATAGCTGGTCTCCTTTATCACCTTAAAAGACACGATGTTTTTCATTTTTGGCAATTGCTCTCGCAGGGTTTCCCATCACTTTCATCTCGGTTTCAACAGATTTTAAAACAACTGCCCCCATCGAAATTATTGCATATTTTTCTATTGTTATTCGTTCTCGAATTGATGCACCCGCACCTATATATACGCAATCTCCCACTCTTGTATTTCCAGTCACTATAACCTGACTTGCAATTTGACAATGTTTTCCAATTTTCACATCATGTCCTATGATTGTATATCCATTAATGAATGTATTTTCTTCTATTTTGGCCATAGGTGACACATAACAATCATTTAAAATAACTACACCTTCCGATATCTCAGCATACCGACTCACCTTTGAGGACGGATGAATATATGTTTCTAATCGAAACCCTCGCTCTTTAACTTTGTTATATAATAACTCCCTGTATGCAGGCTCACCAGTTGCAATTATTATTTTTGTTTTTTCAGGAGCATATCTTTCACAAAACACAGTAAATGGAACTACTTTCACATTCATAAAGATGCCTTCATCTTTAGTATCATCAATAAAAACAATCTCATCCCATTTGTTCTCTTGCTCGGTTGTATAGATTAATCCTAATATATCTCGGCCTGCGCCTCCGCTACCATAAATTCCTAATACCATTTTATCCTCCTTCGTTCCTATTTATTTTGCTATATATTTAAAAAACACACTACCTTTTATATCTACCGTCTCATATTCATTACTCATAACTTCTTCATATGTCGCAGCCCTTTGCGAGATAGATACATTTTTTTCAACATACGCCTTTTTATTCATCGAAATAGTTTTTATAACTTCATGCATAGGTGTTATCGAACCTATGCATAATAACATGCCTATTACAATTAATTTTTTCTTTTCTTTGCATTTTAAAATAGTCTCTATCAACAGCAAATATAAAATTACCAATGCAGGAATACTAGCGCGCATGCAAAAATTTTTTTCCCCATAAATATTTAATAATGGACACATCAAAAGCCAAGCAAGCGAACTATAGTACAAAATATTGTTTTTTTGTGCATCATAAATAATCCAAAAATAACACCCAACCTCTATAAGTATAAAAACAATATATATTAACCATCCTCCATTTGATAACCTTGTAATTCCAAGTTTCATTGAATCCCCAGCTCTACTCAAATACAAAAAAGACACAATAAATATTATTCCCGCCCCTAATGTATTCTCTACTGTCAGAATGTTTTGTACGAATTCTTTGAACCCATAATTATTTTTTTTACTATTTTGCATAATAACAAAAGGAGCAATTGCCAACATCCCGATAAAGGGATACGTTGAATATAGCACTAAACAAGACCAAACTAATAATATCTTTTTATTATTTTCCATACATAAAATCATCGCCACCGCAAGCCAAGCAGGGATTGCTTGATTGAACACCCAAAAAAGCTGAGTTGTATGACTCGAAAACTGATACTGGCCAGCCCACCATTCCAAATGTTCCGGCGAAAATAAGAGATTTTGATTATTTCCTACAAGAAGTTCGCCTATTATATCTAATCCACTAAATAGAATAAAAACAAGCAACGGCCAAACAGCTACTTTCTTTATAATTTTGCATATATAAAAATAAAATAAACAGACACCAATAACCGCCCAGATAATCTGAAATTTATACCCTATATTTATTCCGAAAACTTTTCCTACACATGCCGCAGGCAGCAAAAAAGCTATATAATATGACACCCCTCTACCCGATTCATAGTCTATAACTGGCCATTGCTGATTCACAAGTGTTTCAAACAACCCATTTCTCCATATGTGATCGTCCGTTTGATATGATACTTTCCCTATTCCTGACATTGCGACCCATAAAATAATAATCGCCGCTATCATAAAAACTGTTTTTTTATCACATTCTAACATTTTATCACACATGTTTATAGTTGACTCTCTTTTTGAAAAAATCACCCTTAAAAGAATTACAAACAGTATCCCCACAAGAGGTATTGCAAACTTTGTTTTAACCCAGCCACAAAAGAAAATAAGGTAAGGTAATATCATATATACATATGATATTTTATCCATTAACTTATATATTTTATTGCCATTTAGATTTTTCAACATTTTTCTCATAATCTCTCACATTATAAATCTAATATACTTATCAGATTCCTTAACTGTATGTTTAAGCAATTATTAATTTGAACCAGGCAGTTTAAGCTGCTATAACTCATCCAAAAATACCCATCAGGCAAATCCTGCATATCATAATAATTTACTTCAATTATAACATTTCTATTTTGTTCATGGTAAAATCTTCCTCCCTCTTCGGAGAAATAGCCATCAAAAATAACTCCCCTTTTTTCTCTCATTGCCTTGAAAAAATAACTCATCACAGCATCTTCTTCCCGAGACACCGATTCTCGAAATACCGTTGGGCCAATTTCTACCGTATCAAAAGCACCGACTTCTTGTCTAACAGAAACCAAGAACTTACAAATTCCATCATGTCTACAAACCATAAGTCCAAATAAACCTTCTCCACAAGCACACAACAATGGTTGCTTCCATGTGCGTACTTCTCGTCCGGATATCTCAATATCATATATCTTCACATTAAAATTTGATTGTTCATCACAGAAAATGCCATCTTTTACCGTTTTCCAATGTTTTAATTGATATAATGGAATCATTTGTGATTCTATATCCAAAAACATTTTTTTTGAGTTCATGCAGTTATATACATCTTCTATCCCATCCTGAATATTCGTTCTAAAAATCGAATTAAACATTTCTTCATCTTGAATTTCATTATGTATTTGGCATAGTTCTTCGCTTGTATACATATATGTTGAAATAGGTATACACGACAAAACTGTTCGCGTATCCATGTTAACCAAGTTATCTACCTTCATTAATTCCTTAATTTGCCCAAGCGTCATCCACTTAAAATTAGGGAGAGCCTCTATTTCTTCATCCACGCGTATCATTATATTTCTATTTCTTTTTTTATAAAAACGCGTTCCTTGTTCCGATTGAATCTGATCAAATATTATTGTATAGTTTTTTGCATTTGAAAAATAATCAAAATAATCGGGTAATTTTCCTCCATGAGCCCGTAAGAAATTACTTTTTGTAGCCTGTATCGTTGGGGAGATTTGCACACAATTAATGTTCCCCGGCTCAATTTTTGCCTGCATCAAAAAATACATTATACCATCATATTCCTTGCATACAATTCCAAGAAATCCTATTTCTGGTTGAAATATAATAGGTTGTTCATGTATGATTTCATTTTGGCTAGAATACCTCAAGCCGTAAATCGAGAAGAAATCCCCCCCCCTATTTTGTATACATCCTTTTTCAGCATCATAATACCAATATTCATTATCTTGTAAACAAGATTGTTTTATATTCACAGTTGTTTTTTTATTTAGTGAATCCACCCAATCCAATATGTCCTTGGTCGAACCAAAAGTTCCAGTTTTAACCATCCAAGATTTTAATATCTTTAGAATATCTTTTTTCATCTTATTATTCTCTTTCCATAAATGGTAATGTCAAAAGACACTCCAGTTTTTCTTTATAAATCATCAACTTTAAGGGATTTTATAAACAACCCCTAAAAAGAAGTATAATAAATTCACCGCAAACCATTATCATCATACAAGGATTATTGCCATGAACATTATACTTTATTTACTTCACATCATTCAATACCAATATATAATTATTGGTCAACTTTTTAACTTTATCTGTAGATATATTCCTCTCAAGCAGTAGACTTTTAACGATTCATTCCATTACCTCATGTGGAACGATGGAAAAACAGACATAAATCTTATGCAAAGTATGCCAGTCTCGTTTCAATCCTAATGATAAAGGCAGATTTTCAAAAACGCATGTCTTGAAACGCCCTCGCTGCAACCACATTCTCGTACATACAAACCGATGATTGCCCCCATCGCACTCACACAGTATCATACAGATAAACAAACGGATTTGATAATATCCCAACTAAAGGATGCCCCAACATGCCTGGTAAATGACAGCGATTAAGCTTCCTCGGTCAGCAGGCAATCAAAAATATACAAAATTGCGACTCTGCTGGCTGTTTTTAGATTCTGAACCAGAAGAGCTTTACAAGTCACCGCGTAACCTTGCCATAGTAAAAATATCTACAATTATCAAGGTACGAAAGTGCCGTTTTCTTTGTTACGTTTTTTCATACATCTCTTGACATTATTCCATATCTAATTAAGAATTATATCACATATGCGATCCACATCTTCCATTCCTAAATCAGAATAACATGGAAGTGTTAACACTCTATCCGAAACGTATTTTGCAATCGGAGTATCTGCGTTTATCCCCATTTGTTTGCAACATTCAAATTCACTAGTTAATGGATAAAAATATTTTCTAGCATATATTTCATTTTTCGACAATTTATCCATTATTTCATCTCTATTCATATTTTTTTCAAAAACAACAGGGAAATACGCATAGTTAAATTCGACGTTTTGCTGTATAGGGCACAATCTTATTCCCTGCACCCCCTCCAGCCGTTCTCTATATCTTTCAGTTATTTTCTTTCGGTTTTCAATGTATTCTTTAATATGTCTTAGATTACATAATCCCATCGCCGCATGCATTTCCGTCATTTTTGCATTAGTTCCAATATATGGCGTCTTCTCCGTTCCCACTACCTGTCCAAATTGTCGTAATCCATTTATATATTGCACTTTACTATCATCTGCAAATGTAAGGCATCCGCCTTCAACAGTATTAAATACTTTTGTGGCATGGAAACTAAACATAGACATATCTCCAAATCGAGCAACATTCTCACCTTTATATGTCTCTCCAAAAGCATGTGCTGCATCATATATCACTTTTAACCCATATTTATCTGCAATTTCCTGTATTTTTTCAACGGCACATATATTTCCATATACATGAACCGGTAAAATTGCAGTAGTCTGAGGGGTTATCAATTTTTCTATTTTTTCTTCATCAATTGTAAAATCATCTGGTTTAATATCACAAAAAACAGGAGTCCCACCTCTTCGTAAAATTGCCTGTGTTGTTGATGCAAACGTAAAAGGTGTTGTTATAACTTCTCCAGAAATTCCCAATGCCTCTAAACCGATTTCTAAAGCTAAATGACCATTTGCAAACAATGCCACATTTCGTACATCAAGGAAAGATTCCAATTGCTGCTGTAACAACTTATGCTTGGGGCCTGAATGTGTCAATATTCTAGTATCCCATAAAGTCTTTATTTCATTTACATATTCCTCAAATGGCGGAAGCGAAGGTTGTACAACATATATTTTCTTTGAATGCATATATCATTTTCTCCTTTTGTCTCTTTGGATTTTATAATTACTAGTTATTTTTTAATTTAATATAAAAATCATCTACTAACATTGCTTGTATTTTTATATCTTCATACGTTCGTTCCCTGATTTCCTTATTTGCTATACATTTTGCAAAATATGACAACGATTTTGCAAATGTATCATCTTCAGAAAGTTTGATGTTTTTCTCACCTTCTGCTGTTTTTATTAAACACATTGGTTCATAGCCAACCGGAGCTGTAAGCACTCTTCCTGTAAACAAAGATCCTTCACTTCCCCATACATCAAGATTACATCTATAACTATTATCCATGCCAAAGCTAACTTGCGCAACTTCCCCTTTTTCATTTTCTAATGTAGCTGAACCATATAAGTCCACATCAATTTTTTCATTATATCCTAAGCTTGAACATCTAATACGCACATCTCCTCCAAGTAATTGCGACGCATATTTTATAGTATACCCACCACAATCAAGCAATGCTCCTCCACCTAATTCTTTTACATATCTAAAATCTCCCGCTTTTCTCATAGGAAATCCGAAATCAATTCTATATAACCTTACTATGCCTAATTTCCCAGAATCTATTATTTTCTTTATTTCATGTAATTGCTTATGAAATGAAAACATATAATTTTCATGCAAAGCGAGATTATTTTTACCTGCTAATCGTATAAGTTCCTCTGTATTACTTAAATTTGTAGTAGCAGGCTTTTCAACCAGCACATGTTTACCATTTTTTAGTGCTTCACTTGCCCATTTAAAATGTAGTGCCGGCGGCAATGGAATATATATTGCGTCAATAGACGAATCTTTTATCATCTCTGAATAAGATTGGAATACTTTTCCCCCATAATTATCCACAAACATTTTTGCCTTTTCTTGCTCTTTTAATATAACTTTTTTTTGTTTTTCATCGTTTTTAGTCTCTTTTCCAAACCACTCATTTACACTGGCCGTTGCAACTCCTACATACTGAAATTGCTCGCATTTTCTTAAAGCAGGCAAAAATCTTCTAAAAGCAATCTCTGAAGGACACAATATTCCAATTCGAATCATTCATTTTCTCCTTTTTTTATTAAATCATTTATAATATCACATATTCTTACAGTATCATCCGTATAGTCTTTATATTCCTCCGGTTCCAACTCATCGATTTTTTTAATAATTATATCTATGTTCTGCAAATCATCTCCTTGTAATGGTACACATTGCCTCTTCTCCCCCAATATTGCTTTTGTATTGTTATCCTCAGCATTTTCTCCTCTAAACACCAATGCGCATTTTTTCTTTAGAAGCAATATTTCAGCCACAGTAGACCACCCACCCTTTGCAATTACGTAATCTGACGCCGCAATGTAATCTGGTGTGTTTATCATCTCTGATGGTAACTCAAAAACATTTTCGCCATATAGATTAAGTCCTCTCGTAATTATAAAACAATACGGCAAATCCGATACATCAATTTTTTTTTCAAATTCAGCAGAAGCTCCCAAACTAATAAATACTATTTTTTTGTCAAACGTATCCTTTATCTTTCTTACATTGTTATAATTTACAGCCCTTGAAACCAACGACACACATTCATAATCATCACAATATTTCTCCAACTCGCAATCATGTATTTCATACCATATCGCTTTATCCGCCTGAATATAATTCCTAAAATAAGGCATCCAAATATCTTTTTCATAAAAAAATTCGTACATTTGTGCCCATGTGAAATTACCTATAATTAATGTCTTTATTCCCAATTCTTTAGCAATAGGAATTGGCCAACATGTAACATCACAAATAACAATATCTGGCTCAACTTCGTTTAAGAACTTACGCTCTTCTTCTCTGAATATATCCCAATCAAGAATATCTTTTAAAATTAATTTTCTCATTTTCAGCAAATCAGGTACAACTGTTCCTTCTTTCAACACTAGACCCGTTTCTGAATATCCATCACAATATATTATCCTGTCCTTTTTTCCAAAATTTCTTTTTAAAAATTCTATTCGTTGAATATCAGACTTGACATAAACCAAATTATCACTGTTTCTTTTTAACAATTCTAATATTATAGGTACATTCCTTGATGCATGTCCATAGCCATGATTTGTAATATAAAATACGTATTTCATCTCTCCTCCAAATAGTACTTCATGATATACTGTAATGCTTTTATACCTTTCATCTCAATTTTACCGATCTTTTCACAAGACATAAATTATTCGATCTTCTTAGCATATTTTTTTTATTATACTGCAACATAATTCATATTGCAATTATAATCACCCACCCTTTTGTATATATGTCATTTTTGGCAGTTTTGGCTATGATAATATTCTATTGTATCCCCTCTTCACAGTTCCTTTTTTCCGATATGCTTGGGTGTACATATAGATTTAATGTAATATTTATGGATGAATGTCCAAGTAATTCGCTTATGGTTTTATAATCCGCCTCATTTTCTATGCACCGTGTTGCAAAGGTGTGTCTCAAGCAATGAAAGTTAATCGGTTGTATGCCCCGACACATTCAAAGATTAGATATTTTCCACAGTTAAGTATACACGTCTATGTGACTATAAACTTCCAAAAGCAACTCCTCTGGATTGCAAACATATACAAAATGCGGTATAATCATCAAAAAGCATTTTAATACATGATTAGGAGACCTGCCATGAATACAAAATCAACCAAAAACGCAGTAAATATATTCTATGGACTCGGTGCCTTCATACTCACATGTATCTTCTTTTTACTTGCCTTAAAGATATCTCATATCTACCCATTCGGTGATAGCACATTAATATATCATGATATGCAATACCAATATCTGGATTTTCTTACATATTTCCGGAATTTATTACACGGATCAGGGAATATTGCATATTCACTTTCAATTGGGATGGGCGAAGGAACTGCTGCTTTCTTCGCTTATTATCTGGCCTCTCCATTTAACTTTATACTTGCGTTCTTCTCCGAGGACAAAATTGTCCTGGGAATCACTCTCATAATTATGTTGAAACTGGCATCATCGGCAACCACAATGTTTATATACTTGAGCAAACGTTTTTCATTATCAAATCTTTCAGCATTATTACTCGCCCTTTCTTATTCTATGATGGGATATAATGTCCTAAATTGTAGTAATATCATGTGGTTGGACGGCATTATTATCCTGCCGCTTATAGCTCTAGGGATTCACAATCTGATATGCAAAACTAAAAAGATCATGTACTTCTTTGCCTTATGGTATGGAATTATAACGAATTGGTATATCGGTTATATGTTGTGTATATTTGCGGTCGTATATTTCATTGCTGAAAACGTACTTTTTTACATGGATAGAAAATGGAATAAGAAAGAATTTTTCAAGTCCTGTATCGATTTCATCTTAGTTAGTATTCTTTCTGGATTTGCAACTATGATTTTGCTACTCCCACAGACACTACAGATGTTATCTCAAGGAGAGTCTGATTTTCTTCAGGGGATAAATGCAAATTTCAACTGTTCTTTCCTAGGAGGCTTTAAGGATTTGTTCCTAAATGGTGAGAAACTGACCAAACAGCAGACAAACCCTCCTATCTATGTAGGAAGCTTCCCAATTATTTGTATTTCCAGTTTATTTGTAAACAAAAAAGGACAACTATCCAAAAAGTATTTTGCTGCTATTTTATTGTGTTTAGGAATGGCGACCTATGTATTTAATCCACTCAACTATATTTTCTCCATGTTGAAGGTTCCCACTGGACATTATTACCGACACGCATTTTTATTTTCATTTTTGTTAATTATGCTTGCTGGTATGGCATTGCAAACCGGAATCAAAGCTCATGGCATTCTGGTAGCTTTTATAATAGGATTATTGTATGATTTTGTATTGAATTATTCAGATAAAACCTCTTTCTATTTTGGTTTAACATGTATGATTCTAATTGGAATACTTATGCTTTTCTACAAGCTTTTGCTTGATAAGAAGAAAAGCACACTTTGTACGACACTGTTAGCTGCATTGCTGATTCTCTTTGTAGGTTTTGAGCATGTGAGGGACTGGAATTTAGAATTAACAGATCACACTTATACCAATTCCAGAATAACCAATTACAATCAGGAAATATCATCTATTGTGAATGACATAAAAAGCGAAGATTCCTCTATATATCGAATAGATAAAACGACTGCCCGGTTTAGTAATGATAACTGTTCTGTCTCACAATCAGAATCTATGAGCTTTGACTATAGTTCTATATCGCACTACAGTTCAACACGAAATATTGCTTTATCAGAATTCCTGATGAATAGTGGATATGCATCAGTTACAAAGCTAACCCCTTACCACCCAATTCCAGTAATGGATGCTTTATTGGGAATTAAATATGTTATCGGACAAGAACTGCCATCCGATTATCACCAGTTAACTAATATAGGGTCTGAAAATGCACATGTATATCAAAATCCTTACTATTCAGGCATGGCATACATTGTTCAAAATGACCTAAATGGTTCTACATCCCTTTTGCCATATTCAGAACCATTTGAACTGCAATCTGCTTTCATATCTTCCATAAGTGGTTTACAAGACAGCTACTATTTCTACAATGACATAACCGCGATTGACACAGACCATTCCAGCTATTGCGAGTGGGAAATTCATGTAACTCATAACGGATCATTGTATGCATATATAAAAAATGGCAGCACAAACCTAAATATCTTTGTAAATAATGATCTACATTTTGAAAACTATTGGTTTAATAACAGTATACGATATATCGGCGAATTCAAGCAGGGTGATGTAGTAAGAATAAAAGCAGCAAACGGATCAAATGCAGATCAATTTGAATTATACGCTACAACATTAAACTCCAATGCTGTTACCAAAGCATTGGACATTATTCGTGCGAATAACATATCTATTACCGACTGGAAAGATGGAGAAGTAAAAGCTCACATAACCGCAAATGAAAATAGTCAGATTATGTTCACTATTCCTTACGAAAAGGGATGGATTATTAAAGTAAATGGGACTCGCGTGAATTACTCTGATTATGCAGGTGCATTTATTACATTCAACGTTTCTGCAGGCGAAAATGATATTACTATGTATTTTAGAGCCCCAGGATTAACCTCTGGTATTATAATATCAATATTAAGTTTCTTAATATTTTGTATATGGCTTTTCTTTGAGCATAAACACAAAACACATAAAACGCCACAATCGAGTAGGAGGCGGTGACTAACCGCCGTCCTCTCACAGCACCGTACGTACCGTTCGGTATACGGCGCTTTCAATAGTTGACGTGCACAGACTGATAGGCTGTGGCTAAATCGTAAAAGCCACTGTTTATCAGTCTTTCTTTATTCAGCGCCCAAGTCACAGCTTTGTTATTGCTGATATACCAATATTTTCTGCGACTGTTTGCTATTGTTGCCGCATAGTGTTCTGGGATTCCCAGCTTGACTAGATTTTTATATTTCGTTCTCGGTTTCTTCCACTGTTTCCATATACACATGCGTATTCTGTGATAGGGCCATCCGTTGATGTCATCTATGTTGTTCTTCATACTTGCAATTCCGTAGTAGTTAAGCCATCCTCTCGCATATACTTTGATTTTCTCAAGACTTGGCTTGATTGACTGACTTCGCTTACGGGAAGATAACTCCTTTAGTCTAGACTTGAACTTTCTCCATGACTTCGGATGAACTCGAACATAAATGCCTTTTCCGTTCTTTCCCAATGCAAAGCCAAGGAATTTAAAATTTCGGATTGCA
>ULRP01010992.1_pt1 | contig 52700 bp, 69 predicted proteins | sample 1955521 | NCBI WGS metagenome assembly ULRP01 (sample SAMEA4835685, study PRJEB28245) | human gut metagenome | biome: gut microbiome; material: fecal sample | place: Denmark | collected 2008
GCACCAGCTGATCAGAAATTATGGATCGCGGCCATTGTTTTCCTGGCTAACTTAACGGGTGGTTATTTTCCGCCCAAGTTAATTGATAGATTAGAAAGCGACAAACTCTTTGTATACGTCGTTACACCAGATACGTTCGAGAATGGGAAACAGTTCGCCGACGATCTCCGAATGCATAATATACCAGTATCGACGAGCGTAGGTTATAATGAATCTTTGCAGAAAGTCTTAACGGTCAAAGCTTATGCTCAGAGCAAACAGGAATCGCGTATCGTAAGCCGTCATCTGACAGATAGTATGAAATGGCATATCGTAGAAGCCATCTAAGGAGGATAGTAATATGTCTACCCAGAAACTTATTTATACTAAGAAATGCAATGTAATCGATGCACTCTCTTTTAAAGATAAGAAAGAATATTTCGAAACGATTTCCTATTGGAAAGGAACAAAAGAAATCCACGACGAAATGGAAGAGAATTATAAGCGAAAAGGTGGTATCGGTGAGTTTAAAAATAAATCGGTCCGTATGAAGCGCAATGATTTATTTAAGCTGTATCATACGGTATCCAGTGATAAAACGAAACTATACGCAGCTATTTTGGATGCATTGGAAGCTATCAATAAAGGATATGCCGTTTACTTCGTAGAAAAGGATTCTAACCATGGACAAAAGAAAACGGAAAAGACTCATAAAGAAGCTTAAAAAATACCCATATCCGATCGATAAATGCTGGGATTTATTCGTGTATTTGTCCGAGCATATCGAACGGAGTCTGATTGAGTTCAAAGAACTGCCACGCTATGGCGTCCCATATTCTTTTCAAGATAACCATCAGGGATGGGAAGATACATTGGATACTATGATTTGGACTTTCCATGAACTAGCGAATAATAATCCGAATGATCCGTATTGGCTTTATTTCAGTAAGCAGGATCATGAATTATCGATCGGAAAAGATGGTGCCGTTCATTTTTCGTCTTCTTCGAATACTGAAGTACCAGAAGAAGTACGGGAAGCGAATCGTATCTATGAAAAGAAGATCGATACAGGACTTTTGTTATTCGCTAAATATTTCCGTGATTTATGGGATTAAGGGGTTTTGCCTATGATTTATACCAGCTATTTTGAAGCTGTTCGTGGTTTCAAGGATACAAACCGGTTAGTCAGTATTGCTTTCTGGACGGTACCGGAATTCAAGCATATCCAAAAATATACAAAACTGGCACCGACACAGGATATTCTCGCTAGATTCAAAGAAGATAAAAATGAAGGAGCTTATACGAAAGCTTTTTACAAACAAGTCTTGAATCGATTGGATCCGGGATATATCTTCCGGAAGTTTGACGGTAAAATTTTATTATGCTACGAAAAGCCTGGGAAATTTTGCCATCGCCATATCGTATCCCGATGGTTAAGAAATTATGGATATCCATGCCAAGAGATTAACTGGTAAGAAAGAAGGTGCATTATGCAGATCCTGGAAACAGGAAAGACTTATAATGTACGATTAGATATCCGATTAAATAATGGGTTATTAAGTACAGATATGCCGACTGATATGGTAAATCGGGTACTTAGGAATGCCTTAAAGGATTTAGATATTGTCGTACAGGATATCGGCACTTATAAAGAGGAAGGAGAGGAGCCTGTTGTCATATCGTAAGCGGACAAAAGCCGGCAAATTTATTTATTCTATCTGCATTAAACGTGATATGTCTTTGAAAGAATTAGCGGCCGATATGGAAGTTTCTTATACGTATATTTGGATGCTTATGACTGGAGAACGTCAGGTACCGGATACATTCATTGAGAAATTTGCTAATAGATATAAGTTATCGGAAGCACAAAAAAAGGAATTAAGCCAACTTGCAATGGAATCTTATCGCTCCGCTCATTTTAATATGACCCAGCTATCCAAGAACAAGAAGAATCTGGTCATCCTTTTTAAACATAAAATAGCCGGATTGACACCAGAACAGGAAGAAGCGATCCGAAAGGTTCTGATGGCATCATGACAAACGATGAATATACTGTCGAAGAGATGCTGGAAGTTATCCGGAAATTCCATAATGTATTAGTTTATATTGAAGGAAACAAGAATTCATGGGACGAAAATATTCGATATTACGATAAAGCAATTGGCGATATCGAGCATTTTATCGAATTATATTATGCTGATACAACAAATATAGATCGCGACGAATTGTTACATGATTTATATGATAGACGAAAAAAGCGACGTTTCTTTAAAGACAAGAAAAAATTAGCTGAACCTATCTTAGAATGGATTTCAGAAAATAAAATACGAACGGATAAATTATATTCAGCTTTCAAGCAAGCCGAGAAATTTGGTGATTCGCTAGAAACGAGAACGTATACTCCGAGAGTCGAAACAGAACTGTTTGAAAAATTGGAACCTTCGAAAGACGTAATAGCCAAGTAACACTTTATCAAGGAGATGAGTCGTCTGGAAAAGAATTATGACTTACCGGATCTATCGGATTTTGTTCATGAATCCGTAATCGATGTCGATCCTTCTTATTATCCAATCATCTTAGGTATCCAGGATCGGAATCTTCGTCTTATTTGTCGACATTTCGGAAATTGCGATATAAGTACCGATGGATATCATCGGTTCACGATTTGGGGAACAGAACAGGATATTCAGCAGTTTAAAGAATTGCTGGAAGCTGTTACTGCTTATATCTCTCGGAACCAGGAATCCGAACTCATGGAAAGTACATTATCCTCGCTACTTACCGATCATACGACAAAAGAAGATATCCAAAAATTTGAGACGATCATACGCCGTTACGGAACGAAAGATCCGATCAAACCGAAAACGAAAGGACAGCAAGGATACGTAAAAGCAATCCAAAATCATCTGATTACGATCGTGAATGGACCGGCTGGTACCGGGAAAAGTATGCTAGCTGTCGCCATGGCTTGTAAGGCTTTGAAACATCATGACGTTGAAAGAATCGTCTTGACGCGTCCAGTTGTCGAAGCCGGCGAATCGCTTGGGTTCCTTCCCGGTGATTTACAGGAAAAAATCGATCCGTATATGCGTCCTTTGTATGATGCCTTATACGATATTCTCGGTAAGATAGAAGTCGACGCTTTTATTGCTAAAGGAATCATCGAAATCGCTCCTCTTGCCTATATGAGAGGCCGTACGTTACATGATGCATTCGTTATATTAGACGAAGCGCAAAACGCGACACGCGGGCAGCTGAAAATGTTTTTGACGAGATTCGGCGAGAACTGTAAGATGATCGTTGATATGGATCAGAGCCAGATCGATCTTCCTAAAAAAGAAGCCAGCTGTTCATTCGATATCGAACGGTTCTCGAATATCCAGGATATGGCACTTGTTTATCTTTCGGATAAAGATATTTCGCGTCATCCGGTTATCAGTCAAATTCTAAAAGCTTATCAGAATTAATCTTAGAGGAGGGATGCATATTATGCGGCTATCCTGGCCGGAATATTTCATTACGATTGCGCAGTCTGTTTCACGACGTTCTACTTGTTTAAGAAGACGATACGGCGCGGTTATCGTTAAAAACCATTGTATTGTATCGACAGGATATAACGGAGCAGCGAGAGGGGAATCTAACTGCTGTGATGATGGATACTGCTTACGGGAAAAGATGGGCGTTAATCACGAAGAACGTTACGATCTATGTCGTGCGATCCATAGTGAACAGAACGCGATTATCAACGCTGATCCGGAAGCAATGAAAGGTGCCGATATTTATATTTACGGTGAAGACAAAGACGGAAATATCGTCGATTCCGCTCCCTGTTATATGTGCAAACGGATGATAGCTAACGCTCAGATACGCCGCGTAACGTATGCAACTCCGGGACACGCAGTGACTTATCTTGTACGTCCGGATATTGATCATATCTACTACCGAATACAGGTACATATGGAAACGGACAAAAAGAAATTGGATCGATATATGACAACCGAAGAAGCGGTCGACGAATCCGAAGCAGTATCCAAAATAAACGAGTATATTGTCGGTCATAGTAAAGCGATGAACGACTACCTGAAGGATACATTCGGTACGATCGACGTAAAAATCACGATCAAGAATCCGGTCGAATTATCGAAACAGGAATACGATGCTACGCCGTCCTGGATCCTTTAGATAAATACGAAACACGAAAGGGGTTCTCCTGTTGGCTAAATTAACCGCGAACGGCCGCAAACATATCAAGAGTACGAACTACGGTCTTCCGAAAGATAAGAAATATCCGCTTAACGATGAACAACATGTACGAAGCGCTATCCAGATGTTCGCACATTGTCCATCTGACAAGAAAGCAACGCTTGCACGAAATATCAAACGACGTATCGGACAATTACATATGAATATCCAGGTATCGAAAGGTTCGGCTTTCTATGATTATGCCGGCAAATATAAAAAGAAATAGGGTACTTGTCATGTCTAAGATCATTCGTTGCAAAAATAACCTGAACAAAACGCTCCGTCATTTAGATACGATCCGTGATCGGTTCAAGAATGATACGGTCGATAAATTAGGTTTTCGTAATTTCCTCCCGGAACAATTGAAAGCCTTATTCGATTTGGTCGATATCCCGATGCCGAATGTTACCTATACGATCGATTTCACGGGGCCTTATCAGACGATCAAAGTATTCTCCTGCGGGTTATCCTGGACGGTTATGAATAATAATAACGCGCTTCTTTATATCCCGTCTATGGATATCTTCGTCAAAGAGAGTCTGGCCGTCACGTTATCTATCTTCCTGGATATGCTAGTAATGCTCGGATATAATGACATCCCAATGCAGTTGGTCGTTATCCAGAAATAAAAAATGCCCTTCGGCTCCTTTTATCGGGGAACCAGAAGGGCTTCGTTTTTGATGGCATAATAAGTTTAATATCTTACATAGTAAGATATTACTCCGTTCATATTCTTATTTCCACATCTTTTGCAACGAAAAATTAAGAAATTATAAAATGCTTCATTTTTGCATTTAAAAGACTTTAGACATAAAATTATACGTTGACTTGCGTTTCGTTAAAATTTGAGTACTATACGGCCAATTTAGGAGGGTCTAATTTATGTTAAAAGAAAAACTGGAAATGGTATCCGGATCGTTATTCGAAATCAGCGGATACGAAGACCGGAATATCAAAAGTTATTTAGCCAATAGTTTAAAAGAGTATGCCGGCGTCGTTCTTTATATCGATACAGCTCATACGTTGACGGAACCGATACTTCCGGATATGTTATATACCCAAGATTATAAGTATCCGGATATTTTAGATATCTTAGATAACGAACCAGAACCCGATTTAATTATCCTGGACAATTTATATAATATTGCCGAAAAGCCGGCCATCCCTTTTACATTATTCAATATCTCCCGCATCGTTAACCAGCATAAGTATAACTTGCTTTTCGTGAATCAGTTCGTCTATAATTTTAAAGAAGATAAGAAGATCCGGAAGTACGCCCCACAATACGATAAATTGTATCGTAAGTATTGTTCGTATCGGCAGATCGTATATTCCCCGGTATCGGTACGTACGACGTTGGATAAAATCAAAGTATCCGAAGAAACGCTGCCATTATATTTTGGTTGACTTTCATTTCGCTACGCCAGATAATTGAAAGAACGGAGAATTAAACAGAAGGAGGTGTATAGATATTGCCGCAGGAAATCGTTTTCGATACTCGTAAATGTAAGCCAACAGAATACGAAATCAAGAAACAGTCATTTTGGCGTCATACAGAGGTATTAACGGTATCGAACGAAGAATTTATCGAAACAATCCGAAAACGGCGTCTATACACCTTTAAAGCCCATTCTCCGCGTTCTATTTTTATATTCTATATCCGTGATTATAAATCCGTACCGTTTTTTGATCTACATAAGCTTTTTAAGAAACGACATCTACATCCGTTTCTGGCTTATAAAGCTGGTGCTGGCTACTATATACTTTTCTCTTTCGTTAAATCTTATTCCGGAGTATATGCCGATCGTATCTATGAAGCTATTTCTCTGCTCATTAATCAGGAATATCCAGATATGTGCTCATTAACTACGTTCGAAGAAGAAATCATCTATCGACCTATCTTTTATGCTAAGGATATTATATTCCAGGATATGAAAGCTGTCGCTTATCTTTTTCAAGTACATGAAATCTATCAGAATATCTTGAAGTATAACCTTTCTATTGAACCATACTCTCCGTTACATACCGTGGAAGAAAATATCCGTAACGTATTCTATGATACCTTCAAGGAAAGACTCCAATCTCCTTTATATAATATCAGTAAACCTTCTATATATCAGTTAACTGATAATAGTAAGTTAACTGATATAAATAATATACATGGATATTCTTTTAATTATCTTTCTATTTCTAATATATATAAGGCGGACATAGCAACACATCAACAAAACACAGTACAAAATAATAGTCCGAAGAATAGCATAACCATCAGTATTTTGACTATGTTATATCAACTGAACTTACTAAATATTTTTAACATATCGGTTGATGCACTATTTTTAGATCTAGTGGGTGCAAAGGATACATATGGGTTTGTCTATAAGCATGACGATAAATACTATTATACAACGTTAGATTATGATGCTAAGGTGTACACAATCATTAGCCTGGTACAGGAATTATTCCAGCAGATCACGTATCAATTCAAAGTACATCCGATCGATGTCTATTTTTGGCTGATTAACGAAATTGGTATCGAAACAGATACGATTCGTACCCAGTTGCAGAATGGACATAAATATCTGGACATTATAAAACATTCCGACAAATTAAAACATAAGAATTCTATTGTCTATAAACGTTTGACGAATAAGACTACTGTTTATCGTGATATCTTAAGTTATCTTATCGAGACGGCTATCAACGATAAATATTATAATGCTAATTTAAAATTCTCTTATTTGGCTTGCGTAGTTTCTATTAAGAATTTATCTTGTATAGTCAAAAAATCAGATAAAAGAGTTAGAGAAGCGTTAAAGCTATTGATTCATTTAGGATTAATTGAAAAGGTACCTGATTCTGAATTTTCAGAATATATCACAGAACATCTAGATATTAAATCTAAAGAAGAATATGGCCGTCGTGTTTCTGTTTTCCGAATTCCTTATTGTTCTGATGAATTATTTAAAAGAGTCGAATATTGTATCCAGCATAAAGAATTATTGTATTCTCCGCAGGATTTAGCTGTTCGTTTTTTTGATAATGATAAGGAAGCTCAGGAACCTTTCTTTGGCCAAGAACGGGATATGCGTATAACATCGGACGGTACGGAGCTGGTGCAAAAACGAATTCTATCATTCATCATAGAACGAGTGCAAGAACATGGCTATGTATCTTTTACGGCAGTTACGAAATATACGATTGGATTATTGAATAATAACGAATGGAATGCGCGCCGTTTTTTACGGTCTTTCCTTGCCAACCGGCTCCCTAAAAAGGATCTCGTCTGTCGTTGCTATAGTATGGATATTCAGAAGAGATTTAAAATAACAGAGAAGCTACATTTTGGCTCTTCTCGTATTATTTTCAAGAAGGAGTTGAAGAATCATGGATGATATCGTCAGAATCGCTTTATTTGTATCTAGAAATAAAGATAATAAAGAGATCCCTGATTTTAAGGAACGTCGGGAAGCTTTTATTATCGATACGTATGGTCCTAGACACGATTTGGATATCGAAATTAATCGAATGCACAAAAAATTTAATGAATTCGTATCCAGAGGAGTACTCGGAGAAACGTGTCGGCTCTATCTTTCAGTCAATAACCGAAATCGTGAAAAGATTAAGAAGAATTTTATTATCGAACTTCTAAAAAACGATGACTATAATCTTTCGAATATTAAAGATATCTTAGTATCGGTCGCTATGAAGAAAGAGAATGCTGTCACGAAATATTGGCTTATCGATTATGATCGGGAAGATAGTGAAGAGAAAGTCCGTGAATTTATCGAAGATATGAAGGAACTTACGAATTATAAAGAGTATCCGTTCGATATCTTAAATATCATTCCTACGGTACATGGTTGGCATATCATTATTAGTCATGGATTCGATACCCGTGAACTTTTAAAAAAATATGGCGATTTTGTATCGATTCAAAAAGACGCTATGTTGCTAGTATCAAGAGGAGCACGTAATTAAATATCCAAAAGGATATTTAACATTCTTTTTACTGTGTGCTATACTTATCGTGTAGCCCATTTTTTATTTTTTATTATTTACAAAGCCTAAAAACTAATGCTTGGAAAGGAGCGAATAAGTAAGCCGCAGATAAGTACATCAGGATAAAGCCGTTGCAGAGACGGTTGTCTTATCTGTGAGTGTCGAAAAGTATCAAAAGGCGTCCAAGGAGACGATTATAACTATGTTTAAAAAAATTCTTGCTGCTGCTATGTTATGTTTTTCGCTGGCTATGCCTTCTTTTGCCGCTTACGAAGTAACGGTACAGGCTACGGCTTATAACGCGTATACCGGGAATTTAACAGCTTCTGGTACGGAATGTGTACCTTATCAAACAATTGCCGTAGATCCGGATATTATTCCCTTGGGATCTATTGTCTATGTCCCTGGATATGGCGAAATGGTAGCAGAAGATACCGGAGTATCCGGTTATGCGATCGATATCGCGATGGATTCGAATAGTGCTTGTTACGATTTTGGTGTTCAGACGATGACCGTAACAGTATATTAATTTATATAAAAAACGAAAGCTCCCGATTTGGGAGCTTTTTTTGTACAAAAACTAGTTTGTTAATATTATATCGCAATTGACAATGATAACTTTTTGATATATGATGTATTTGCGTATATCAGTGACTTTCTATCCGGAGACGGAAAAGGAGTTGTTTTATTTGTTTCAAGAAAACGTAAATTATAATACATCGGAATTATCGAAACGTTATGGTTGCTCGACACAGGCAATGGCACATCGTATTTTGTATCATATTACGAAATTGAACGATAACGGAGTTCATGCTTTACAGGATGTTACGACGAAGCAATGGCATGTCGATGAAATAGGCGTTCGTATTTTGGATTCTCTTTTCAAGCCAAAAAAAGAATTCCATAAAAATACGTCGAATGTTGTATCCTTACATACTGACATGGAGACAATTCATAAAGATATGACTTCAATGCAGGAACAGATAAATAAAATGCAGGATACGATATCCAAATTATTTGAACAGAATCAGCAGTTGAAGCGGGAAGAAAAATCGTTAGACAAGGAACTAGAGACGTATCGGAACAAAGAAGTGGCCGCAACAATTTCCCATGATATTATTTATCGTACCGGAATGAATTGGTGTAAGCAGGTAAACGATTTCATTCGTGATTATGCACAAGTGAATGGTCTCCAGAATTATGAAGCTTATCGGTATCTATACGATTTATTCTGCCAGGAGACTGGCTATAATGTATACCAACTCTGCGATGATTATATGCGTTCACATAAAAGACAGATGAACGGCAAAAAAAATATTCCGATTGTAAGAGTTATCCATCATAATGAACCTATTGCAATTGCATTCACTAATTTCATAAATTCATTAGTAAGCAAGGAAAACTAGTTGCCAACGGCACCTTCTTTGGAAGGATGCCGTTTTTTAATTTATTTGTTATATCAAAATAATAAACTACGTGATATAATAAGAACGGACCTAACTGATAGCAAAAGAGAAGGAGGTTTTATTTTTTGATTAACGAAAATAAATATGTCGATATCTATCAGGAACTTATGAAAAGCCGGATTATTTATTTAGGTTCAGAAGTAACGCCGGAATCCGCGAATTCCATCGTTGCCGAACTTTTATATTTAGAATCCGTGAATCCTGATTTAGATATCACGATGTATATCAATAGTCCGGGTGGTACGATTACGGATGGCATGGCTATCTTCGATACGATGCAGGCTATTAAACCGGATGTATCAACTGTATGTATTGGGATGGCAGCGTCTATGGCTTCTTTCTTATTGGCAGGTGGTACGAAAGGGAAACGTTATGCCATGCCGAATGCTGAAGTTATGATCCATCAGCCATTAGGTGGTGCCCAAGGACAGACTACTGAAATCCTGATTGAAGCAGAACATATTAAACAGATCCGTAAACGGATGCAGGAATATTATTCGGAATTCACTGGGAAATCTTACGAAGAGATTAACCGTGATACCGAACGAAATCATTATATGACGGCACAGGAAGCGAAAGAGTATGGCCTGGTCGATCATATCGTAGGCGAAGATGAAGGTGATGACTGATTGACAAAGAAAAAAGAAGAAGATATCGTATGCTATAGCTGCGGTAAGAAATTGAACGATTCTCCGGACGCTACTTTTGTACAATTAAAAGAAGATGGCGATGTCTATATTTGTTCGGAATGTATCACGGATACATACGATAAACTGATGACCGCTATCCATGATAGCGATACGGATGAAGAAGATGTCGACGATTTTAACGACGAAGATATGCTCGAAGATGACGCAGATGAAGAATCGGAAAAAGAACTTCCGACTCCAGAAGAAATCTGTGCTCATTTAGATAAATATATCATCGGACAGGAAGAAGCCAAAAAGATTATTTCGGTTGCTGCGTACAATCATTATAAAATGCTGTTGTACGAAAAAACACATTCGGAAGATGTCGTAGAAATTAAGAAGAGCAATGCAATCATGGTTGGCTCTACCGGGTCTGGTTTGTAAAATAAATATCTATTAACCGAGTAAAATAAAATTGGATTTACATAATACAATTTTTGAAAAAATAAATTTCAGGAGTTGTATTGCGAATGCGATTATCTAAAAAACAAAGAGATATTTTATATCCACCTATTATTAAAGAATTTTTAGCAGACGATATTGTTACGCTTACAGTGTAATCTTCCTACGGACAGGACATTGTCCGTTAGGAGAGAGAACGTAAGACCATCGCGAGATGTGCGGTTCTCGTTCGCATCCTAGAATCCCACGAATTTATTCGTGGGAGTATGTCAAAAAGTGATGAATTATGTCCTTAAGGCAATAATATCTGTATCTGGAGTTGTTCCAACTGTAAGATACGAATATGATGAACTGGGACATGGAGCATATCGATTAAGAATCACGAATAGAAAAGATTTCTTTGCATTTTTAGATGTACTTTATAAAAATCCAACAATTTATATGAAACGTAAATACGATAGATATTTAGAATATAAAACAAGCCGTCCGAAGACAAACTCACAGGAGTCTTCGGATGATTAGAGCGGAATTAAGCTGGAAGGGTCATCGACCTAATCAGAGTCCGAAGGTGTTATGAATTAAAATAACTAGATGATGGCGACATTATCGATAGTCGTAAGAATAATTCGACTAATCAGGCGCAACGCATAGTAGGTGAAATAATCCTGCCACGAGGCCGCTCTACGTTGTGAGTGAAATAGTATTTATACTACGTAAAAAGATATGCTATCCTGGGTCAGAATTGACTGACCGATGAAAATGAACGCAAGTTCCAGAGCGTAAGATAAAAAGCTTACGGTTAATAACAATGAGAAAACGGAAATCATTAGAGCATTAAGCAAATTCTTGAATGTTCCATTAGCAATCGCAGACTGCTCTTCGCTCTCTAAAAGTGGTTGTATCATCCTATAGACTCAGTCTTAGTAAAACATGTGCATTTATTAGTAATTTCTTTCTCGGAGGTGCTAATAAATGACACAAAAAAATATTGAAAAATATAAAAAAGCATTACAAGAATATATTGCAGACAAAAATATGCCACTAATAGAAATAGCAAGAAAATATGGATTTGATAAACGTGGATTTAAAAAATACTTGTTACAAAATAATATTCCTATACATAATGTTAGATGTAAAAAAGAATATTATGATAATCATGACAAGATTTTAAAAATTTTTGATGAAAATCCAAATTTAACTACTACCGCTATTGCAAAATTAGTAGGTGTTTCAGAAAGAACAGCTGCACTTGTTCTAAAAAAAATGCGAAATCATAAGTCGATTCATTCTAAAAAAGAACAAAAACGATATAAAATAGATGATAAATTCTTTGATGTTATAGATACGGAAGAAAAAGCTTATTGGCTTGGTTTTATTATGGCCGATGGATGCATAAGAAAAATAAAATATACTTATATGCTTACAATAGAACTAAATTCTATTGACGAAGAGCATTTAATAAAATTTAAAAAAAGTATAAAGACTGATGCTCCGATCACCAAAAGAAAAAATAGAAATATGTCTATTATTCGTATATGTAACAATCACCTTGTACAACAACTTATAAAAAAAGGTTGTATATCCAATAAGACTATAGATGGATATATTCCCTTAAATATCTTAACAGACAAATTATTTATTGCAGCATATCTACGTGGCTATTGCGATGGTGATGGGTTTATCGATAAAAAAAGATATCGAATTGTTTATACTATAAAATCCAAACAGATTACTGATCAAATATCTATTTTATTAGATATGCTTAATATTTCTTTTAAAGTAAAAAAAGAGAAGACGTATTATCGACTTATGTGTGAAAGAAAAGATATATTTTTCAAATTTTTGACTGAAGTTTATATAAATGCACATATATATTTAGATAGAAAATATATAATTGCCAAAGAAAGATATAGCCGTTCAGGATCAACTACCACAGAAGATTCTGAATGATTAGTGGAGAATTAAGCGGGAAGGCTAAGTCCTTATGGATATGCTAATCCGAACCGAAGGCTAATCCAAGATTAGTCAGGGGCAACGCGTAGCAGGTGAAAAGATATAATCCTGCCAAGAGGCTCCACTACTTTGTGGTTGAAATATACAAGAGATAAAAATGTACGCTGAACTAATAGGAAACTATTAGAAGTATCGGATAAAAAGCCGATACGATAACATAATTGTATGTCGGTGCGGATCCAGTTTCTGTTTTATCGGATTTATTATATCGTGCCGGGAATAATATTGAAGCGGCCGAGACAGGTATCGTTTATCTGGATGAATTCGATAAATTAGCGAAACGGAAAGACGATAATACCGCAAAAGATGTAACGGGCGAAGGTGTACAGCAGGAATTATTGAAGATTATCGAAGGTAGCGAAGTAGAAGTCCCGATTTCGGGAGGCCGTCGTATGAATGCTGAAATGGTTCGCTTAGATACTTCTAAGATCCTGTTTATCTGTGGTGGTGCTTTCGACGGAATTGAAGACGTTATCCGAAAACGGATTCGAAGTAAAGATAATCATCCAGCCATGGGATTTGGAGCTACTTCTTCGAAATCCGATGTACGGAACAAAGAATATAACGATTTAATTATTCAAGTAACGACCGAAGATTTACGAGAATTCGGTATCATCCCGGAAATGCTTGGCCGGCTTCCGATTATCTGTCCGTTGAAACAACTTTCGACGGATCAATTAGTAGAAATCTTGACGAAGCCGAAAAACGCGATTATCAAACAGTATAAAGAAATGTTAAAAATGGACAGCGCGCGCCTTGTTTTCCGTAAATCCGCTTTATTAGCTATCGCTAAAGAAGCAGAAGATCGTAAGACAGGAGCACGAGGATTACGAGCTATCGTCGAAAAACTTTTGACGGATACTATGTATCATGTACCGAGCATGACTGAACCAGTTGAAATTGTTTTTACTGAAAAGTGTGTAACCGATCATAAGAAACCGACGATTAAACCGTTAGTTACAAATGAGGAGAAGGAGGATAAACTATATGCCGAATAAATATATGGAGAAATATAAAAAGTTGGTAGATTTAGCCTGGCTGGCTACTGAAGGATATAACCGTGGTGAAAATAAAGATAAATATTATAAAGAAGCTATGATGTATGCTACCGTAGCCAATGCGATGACGCCTATGTTTTCTATTAATATTTCGGAAGATACAGCAGAAGAAAAACTTAAAAAAACGAAACCAGCTACAAAAGAAGACCTGAAACCGAAACCTGTTATGCATACCGTAGGTTCAGAAGATTCTCCTGAAACAGGTTCCGTACCGGAAGTAAAAAAAGAAGAACCGAAAACGGAAGTAAAAGAAACGCAGCCAGAGGATACGGCCAAGATGGCGCAGGATATTGCGACTATCCAGAATATCATTCAGACAATGATTGATACTACAAAACATCCGAACAATTACTTAATTCCGATGGATATGGTTATGTATTGGATGTCTCAGGCAGTCGGCACGAAAATCGAAGATATCAATGAGTTGAATAACCATATGGATAAACTGCCAGCTCTTCTTGATTATTTTACGAAACTTGATTTCATCTTTAATAAAATTAATGCAGATATCCCAAATACAACGCAGGCATTAGCTTTCGCGACACAGGGTAGATATACAACGATTGATAAGATGTCTCCGGATAATATCGATGTCGTTATCGACGCATTTAAACAGGCTATTCAGAATCAGCAACAAGCGGCTGCACAGTAAATTATTTTATTTTAAGGAGGAATTTATATTATGAGTATGAACGTAGTTATTTTGCAGGGTCGTTTTCCGGCAAGTGATAAATTCGATTTTAAATATATCCAGGGTGAAGAAGGCGGCAAACGGTCTTATTTCCGTGGTACGTTGAGTGTAGATCAGAATTTCGTACAGAAAGGTCAGAAATATCCGGACAGTGACTTGATTAATATTCGTGCTTTTGGTCAGGTAGCGGATCGTATCGCTAAATTCTTCCGTCCTGGCGACAACATTCTTATTAATGGTCAACTTCGCCATGATAAACCGTATCAGGATGAATCTGGTCAGACACATCAGGGAAGTCTTTATGTTATCGTCGATAATTTCCAGTTTCAGTATGCAAACGAAAAACATGAAAATAATTCCGTAGGCCAGCAGTCGGTACAGAAACAGGATATCCCGGCTCCTGGTTCTATGAATCCGTTTGCAAATATGAAAGCACCGACACCTGAACCGGCACAGCAACCGCAGACTGGATTTAAATTTGGTGCGAATCCTCCCAAGTTCTCGGCCAATTTTTTTCAGAAATAAGATAGCACCTTTCTAACTTATTTATTTTATGTTCTGTATAAACTAAAATATAAAAATAATACTCCTTGCTATTGAATATATGCAGCGTTATAATAAAAGCATAAATATTAAATAGCAAGGAGTGATGCTTTATTAATGAACAAGAATTAGATAAACTACAGAAAAAGTTATTCAAGGAACTTACGGATGATATATCGTTGAAAAACGAAATCAAGACATTCGCATCTGAATGCGCTCGTAAGCTTATGCTTCCTTCGACTCATGCACAGATTGTTACCGAATTTCACGGACAACAATATTTGTTATCGGCACGAAGCTATATGATGTCGTGTGGTTCAATCTTGGTAGAAGTTCGCGCGCGTCCTTGGATTTCTTCTTTGCTTGCTGTAAATGGAGGAATCCCAGATAGTTCTAAAAAAGCAAAAACGGCTAGAGCTGAATTCGACGAGAAATTTACGATGGAAGAATTCGTAGCCAAGATTACGACTGCTCTTTTTTATAATATCTGCGAATTAGCTCCAGAACCAGAAGCGGAATAGAACGAATAAAGAAAGGAAATATTATGTCGGAAGAAGTAAGAATTTCGACACTAGAATATCCGGATAATGTACGTTTACGAAAAGAAATGTACTTAATGAATCCGAACCATTGTGTCGAAGAAATCATCGATAATAGCGTCGATGAGCATCTAGCTGGCTACTGTAAGAATATTTCTATTAATGTATTCCCGAAAAGTGGTCTTATTCAAGTTTCCGATGATGGTCGTGGTATTCCTGTAGAGCCTTCTACGGATCCCGCTTTCAAAGGTAAATCCCAGCTATTTCAGGCTATGGCTAGTTTGCACTCTGGAGGTAAAAAAACACTTTTAATGCCATTATATTTAATAGCGATATAATCTATTTTCTTGATTTGCTAAGAAAATACGAAAGAGCATTAGAAGTATGCCGTCTACATTCAATGTCATTGGAGAATGTAGATGATTAAGATGGAATTAAGCGGAAAAGCAGTTGCTATCTGTAATCCGAGTCCGAAGGCTATATCCATTTATAATGGTAATGCATATAGTCAGGCGCAACGCATAGGAACTGAAAAGATATAATGTTCCCACGAGGCCGTCTTACGTTATGACATAATTTTACGTAAAAAGATATGCTGAACTAACTATTAATAGGTTAGAAGCAAAGATAAAAAACTTTGCGATAACAAATTGAAATTTCAGTCAAAAGATGGCGCTTATAAATCAATCACAGGAGGATTAAATGGCGTCGGTGCTTCTTGCGTTAATGCAGTATCCAGTTATTTTAAAGCGCAAGTATTCAAAGAAGGATACGAATATTCTTTAGTTTTCGAAAAAGGTCGATTAAAAGAAGATTTCCAGAAAACAGAAATCAAAGATAAGAAGAAACATGGTACGACCATTTCTTTTATCCTGGATACCGAAATCTGGAAAGATGATACTGTCGATTATAAGAAATTAAAGGATCGTATCCAGCAGATTGCGTTCTTGAATCCTTCTTTATCACTTACGTATACATACGATAAAGAGGAACCGGTATCTTATCATTATCCAGAAGGATTACAGACTTATTTGGATATGCTGGTATCGAAAGAGAAACGGATCTGTGATAGTATCATTCTGCATAAGAAAGAAAATGATATCGAAGCTGATTTAGGATTTACGTTTTCTCCTTCTTACCAGCAGGAATATTATACGTTTGTTAATAACGTAGAAACAAGTCGGGCCGGCGATCATTTAGCTGGATTTAAATTCGGTATTCATAAAGCGATTAGCCAATATTTAAAAGATAATAAAATGAAAACACCTGCGAATATGACGCAGGATGATTGTCTGGAAGGTATTGTGGCTATTATTGCCGTTAAAGTAAAGGATCCGAAATTTGAAGGCCAGGGTAAGACTGCTATTCGTATGCCAGAATTGCGCGCCGTTGTTTCCCAGCTTACTTGTGACGCTTATTATGAATATCTAAGTAAGAATCCGAAGATAGCAAAAACTATTTTGGATAAGATTACCCAGGCAATGAATGCCAGAGTAGCTGCCCGGAAAGCCAGACAGGCTGTTCGTGATCAAAAATCGATCATGAAGAGTATATCGCTTCCCGGTAAATTAAAATCCTGTTCTTCTCGTGATCCCGAAAAGACAGAGATTTTCTTGGTCGAAGGTTAATAGAATGGCCTTTATTTTATTCTTTGAATTGCTGGAACTCTTATTATATAAGACAATCAGCAGCTAATCTATATGCAATAGAAAGTTCAACGACTATTCCGAAAGGAAGTACAACTTAATTATGTTGGAAGTGGAGAATACGATGATAGATTTGACCAATCTGGAGTAAAGAGATAGTCTGCTACTTATAGTGATATAAGATAACAAAAGGGATTCTGCCGCTGGAAGCGCATTACAAGCACGAAATGCAAATATTCAGGCTATTCTAAGCGTTTTTGGCAAAGTAAAGAACGTACAGAAAGGTAAAGATGATACCACTGCGTTAAATAGCGTTAAACTTTTGGATATCATTAAAGCCTTAGGAACCGATGTCGGTAAGAATTTTAATTTAGATAAACTTCGTTATCATAAGATTATTTTGATGGCAGACGCTGACAGCGATGGTGGACATATCGCCTGTCTTTTGATTACATTTTTCTACCGATATCTAAGACCTATTATTGATTCCGGATACTTGTATATTGCGCAAAGTCCGTTATTCAGTATCCAAAATAAAAAAGGGAAGATTATTAAATATATCTATACGCAATCAGAAATGGACAATTACGAAGTAAAAGAAGGAGAATTCGTAAACCGCTACAAAGGGTAAAATCCTTGAGCCCTTACTATCTTTTCTGCTTCATCAGCAGGGTTATATATAATAAATATAGCTAACGAGGGTCGTCCTATAACTTAGGAATGTCTCGTGGGAAGTGATTGAATGAATGTAAATGACAAAATTGTTGGTGTTTATTGTATAACAAACTTAATTACTGGAAAGTTTTATATCGGTTCTTCTTATAATCTATATAAACGTTGGAACTCTCATATATCCAATTATAAAAATAACAACAGTAAAGAAAAATATAAAAAGTTGTATATAGCTATGAGAAAATATGGATTAGATAATTTTCTATTCGAATTAATAGAAAATTGTACCGACAATCCGCAGAACGTTAGAAATCGCGAATTATATTATATAAATATGTTAGATGCATGTAACTATGGATATAATTCAAATATTAAAGGCGAAAATCATAAAAATCATAAATTATCTAAAAATGACGTCATTGATATTAGAATGAGATATGCCAGACGCGAAAGAAAAAAAGAAGTATATAAATTATATGCAGATAAAATAAGCAAAACAGGATTTCATAAAGTTTGGAATGGCGTTACATGGACAAATATTATGATGAATGTTTATACTGATGAAAATAAATATTTTCATGCACATAATACTGCTAATTATGGAGAAGAAAATGGTACTCATAAGTTATCTGATAATGATGTTATGATTATTCGTAAAAAGAAAAAAGAAGGATTATCCAGTAAAGATGTGTATAAATTATATGAAAATAAAATAACTTTTGGGTCATTTATTAATATTTGGTATAATTGCAATTGGCATTCAATCAAACCTGTATCGACTAAATAGGTAAGGATACTATTGATACGTATCTTGAAATGGATAGCACGATGATGGAAATTAGTTAGCGTCCGGAGTGAAGAAATAGTCAGTGCTCTTAGCAATAAGAGATATCCACGTAGGGGAGATGGATCCAGAAGAATTATGGGAAACTACGATGGATCCAGAAAAACGTCATTTGATCCAGGTTACGTCGAATATGGCCGAGCAGAACGAAGCTTGTATCGATGTATGCATGGGATCCGATGTTGCTCCAAGACGTAAGTTTATTTTTGATTATGCTGAATTCTAATGAGGAGGTTTTTTATTTGCTGAAAAATTTCGAGTACGTATATTTCGTAAATAAAGAAAAACGTCAGGTCGTCTGTAAACTTCGAAATAAGAAAGATAAGGACGCTAATTTTGTTGTCGCAGCTAATAATTTTATGATGGAATGTCTCGATAATTTACTTTGTCATAAGAATATCTATTTTTATGGCATTTTTACGTCGGCTGAAAGTCTTCGTCCTAGCCAGAGCATGGCTATCGCAAAATGTCATCCGGATGATGTATTCAATGTAGAAATCGGGAAACGGATTGCACGAAATAAACTTCGTCGGCGTATCTTAAAACAGGTCTATAAACGATTGCATATTATGATGGATGCATATAAACAGGCCGAAAATAGAATGAAAGAACGATATCCAAGAGATGTCGAATCCTTTTTTAAGTAGAACGCGCTAAAAAAAGTGGCGTCCATTATTTTATATTCCCGGATAAAAGCCTGATATACGCAAATATTAAGCATTAGGACGGAGATATATTAATGAACGAGCTTTGTTTGCGTGGTTTAATAAAATGTATCGTTAAATATAATGATACGAAGTCGATATTCGTACTGGCAGTGGATAGACTTTCGGGTATCTCCGATACACTGCCAGTGAAAATCGACACTTTCAAGATCAAAAATTTTAATCCAGGAGATAACGTAACGATCACCGGTAAGATAAATAGTCAAAACGTGACAAGGAATAACCGCCGTCGCGTTGCTATTTTTGTTTATGCTGAATCGATAGCTTCTTCTTCTGGATATACGAATGAATTCAAGGCTTCCGGTAAACTTTGTATCATTAAACCTATCTACCAGGCGTCTAAGAATAGAACGCTTCTGGAATGTATTTTATCGGTCGAACGTACGGAGAATAAATACGATTACATACCACTCGTATTCTGGGGTGATATGGCAAGAGAAGTCAGTCAGTATCCAGTGGGTACTTATATATCTATCGAAGGACGGTTTCAATCTCGTAAATATTATTCGAAAGTAGAGAAAGCGGCCGAAATTGTATATGAAGTATCGGTAAGCCAATATAAGAAAGAGAGGGAAAAATGCCTGGAGTAACGAAACAAGAGGAAATTTCGGGTATCATGCCTCAGTTATTCTTGACGTACGCAACGGACGTCATTCAGGAACGGGCTATCCCAAGATTAGAGGATGGCTTGAAACCTGTACAACGCCGTATCTTATATGCTATGTATAAGAACGGGAATTTCAATAATAAAAAAACCATTAAGTCAGCCAAAACTGTTGGTGCCGTTATTGGTACGTATCATCCCCATAAAAGCAAAATCTGTGGCCTGATAGAGTAATCTATCTTGAAGCAATTATCTAAACATGGAAAAACTTATAATTAAGTTAACCAGGTGCTAATAAAAAGCTGAACGACTATTCCTGGGAAGGAAGTAGATTCTAAGCAGAATCGAAATGATAATAAACCAAATATTTCTTGGTTTGTGATATAGTCTAAACCATATAGTGATATATGGATATTCGTTAAGAATAATATAAGTTTTGCGAACTTATATTTAATATTTATTGGGTGACGCTAGTGTATATGATGCTATGGTTTTCATGGCACAGCCATTCTCTTTGCGATATCCACTAATTACTTTCAAAGGTAATTCAGGGAATATCCAGGGGGATCCGGCCGCTCATTATCGATATACGGAAGCTAAACTTTCGACTTTCGGCGAACTTCTTTTGGAAGATATCGACAAAGAGACGGTCGATATGCAAGACAACTATGACAATACGACTAAGGAACCGATAGCGCTCGGTGGTTATTTCCCGAATGCTTTAGTCAATCCGACGATGGGTATCGCTGTCGGTATTGCAACAACGTTTGCGCCGCATTATTTAAAAGATATCATCGAAGCTGCCTGTACGATGATCGATCATATGATCAAAGACGAAGACACAGATATCGAAGAATTGATTTCGATCGTAAAAGCTCCTGATTTTCCGACAGGTGGTACGATCGTAAATGCTTCAGATATTCCGAATATTTATCGTACTGGCCATGGCCGCATTACGTTACGCGGTAAATATCGTATCGAACAGAAAAAGAATACGAAACAGATTGTATTCTATGAACTTCCGTATAAAATTAGTTATACTTCGATGATGGAGGGATTAATCAAACTTTCTGATTCTATTCCTGATATCAAAGATATTCGTGATGAATCTTCGAAAGAAGTAAAGATCGTCGTAGAACTGAAGCGAGACGCAAATCCAGATTGGATCATTCGTCAAATTTTCAAACGTACCGAACTGCAATCTAATTTTAATTGTAATTGCGTAGCTATCGATGATCAGAATAAACCGCGGGAGAACGTAACGCTGAAAGATATGTTTGAAGCGTATATTACAAGAGCAGCTAAGACACTTTATCGTTCGATGACGTTCGATAAAAAGAAGTATGAAGCAAGATTAGAGCGTATCGCATCTTTATTATTCGCTTCAGAACATATCGACGAGATTACGAAAATTATTAAAACTTCTGACGATCCGGTAACGGATATGACGAAGAAACTATCTTTATCCGTAAATAAGGCGAAAATTATTTACGAGATGAAATTATCCAGTATTTCCAAACTTTCGAACGCTTCTTTAAAAGAAGAACAAAAAGACTTAGAACAGAAACTGGAAACAATCGTCAGTATTTTGTCGGACCAGAAGGCGTTCCTAAAAGAACTTCGAAAAAAATTGCAATCTATTTCGAAACTAAAGATGTTCAAAGACGATGTACGTCGTACGGATTTCATGGATATTGACCTGACCGTAGACGATCGTAGTCTTATCAAGGATCAGCAGGTAAGTCTTACATATACGAATCACGATATCATCAAGAGTGTCCTGGTATCGGATTATACAGCTACGAAGGGAACTTCAAAAGGAGTATCCACGAAACTGAAAGAAGACGAAGTTATCTTGGATATGCTTACGATGTCAACAAAAGATGACTTATTCTGTTTTACAAATACTGGCCGCGTCCATTTCCTTCCAGTATATAAGATTCCGATTGTAGGACGAAATAATAACGGTAAATATTTGAGTACGTTGCTTAGATTAGATACCGGAGAACATGTTGTTCATATTATGTCAGCGAAACCGGAAGATTTAAAAGATAAGTCGCTTGTATTCGTAACTAAAAAAGGCGTCATAAAACGACTGGCTATCGATGATCTTTCGAAACGTGGTAATGTATCACGCTGTATGACATTCAAAGAAGGAGATACGCTGGCTTCCGTTCTTCTTTGTGAAGAACATACGAATATCATTCTTATCTCCAATATTTCGAAAGCGATTCGTATTGATATCGACGACGAAAAGAAACCGATTCGCCCAACTGGTAAAACATCGATGGGCGTCAATGGGATGAGTTTAGAAGACGACGAATTCGTTGTTTCTGCTGTTGTTGTCGATGACATGAAACATTTTCTTACCGTATCTGAACAGGGTATGGTTAAGAAAATGACGTTCGACATGATTCCGTTACGTGGTCGAGGTGCAAAAGGCGTTAAATTACAGGATACGAAGAAAGCGCCTATCCTTATTGCTGCTATGCAGGCATCGGAAAACCAGCAGTTAATGATCGTGACTAAGAACGGTAAAGTATCTCGTACTTCTGTATCGAAATTCATGGTACACGGAAGAACCAGCCGAGGTACACACGGTATCAAATTATCTGATGGTGACGTTGTTGTTTCAGCTGATATTACGTCGGAAGAGGAATAAAAGATTATGTATTCAAACGATTATACACAGATCAAGAATGGATTTACGAATTATCTGGGAGCCTGTATTCAGGCTCTCCCGGATACGATGAGTAAAGCCGCGAAATCCCATTTCGTAACAGCCGAACTAATGGATATCGTAACGAAATTATCGCAGAAAGAAGACGGAAATATCAACTTATTTATTTATAAGCCGGTATTTCGTTCTCTTATCTATGTCCTGAAACAGGAAATAGCACGAATGGAAATTGATCGTCCTTATACTCAGGAGGCAATCGATACGTATCAGGATATGATTCATTGTTTCGAAGAAATAATTATGCATTTGGAGGAACCGAAAGATGAAACAAAATAAAGTGACGCTTGTTTTCGGTGAAAAAGCATTGGATACTTTTGCAGAAGATGTCAATAGTTTTTACGAATTTATGACGGAAATAGAAGATTTCGTCGGAACCAAGAAAGATTTACGAGATGCGCTTAAAACGAAATTCGCCTCCATCGGCGCCTTTTCTGCGGCTATCCTGTTGGCTCGACGTAACGGTAAACAGGAGATAGCCAAAAATAACCAGGAGGCTAAATAACTATGGCTAGAAAAAAGAAAGAGGAAGGAAAAGAACAGGAACAGACAGAATTAACGCTGACTGAAAAAGAGAAACGATTAGCACAGATTGCTGAAAGTATCAATAATAAGTACAAGAAACAAGTCGTTGGCAATCTTTCCGATCCAGATATCAAACGACAGATTGAAATTGAATTCATCCCGAGCGCTTCGCCAGATTTTAATTTAAATACCGGCGGTGGTTTTCCAAAAGGAAAGATGTCCATTGTAAGTGGTCTTTCCGATAGTGGCAAAACAAGTATAATGTTGAACACAATCGGTATGAATATGCAGAAAGATCCGAAATTCACTTGTCTTTGGCTGGAATCAGAAGATTCGTTAGCCAAGATGAGTTATCTGGAAGATACTTTTGGAATTGATCCGGAACGTTTCTTTGTTGTACCGCTTCAGTATTCTAGAGGCGGTGAAGCAGCTTTAGATGATTTAATTGCTTTCATTGGTACAGGAGCTATCGATATTTGTGTCATCAATACTTTGAGAGCACTGATTCCTATTTCGGAAATTCAGAAGCCAGTAGAAGCACAAGATGTCGCAATTTCCGCGAGAATGAACTCACGATTTGTCTCAAAGGTTATTCCGTTACTTTCTGAAACGAATACCGCATTAGTATGTGTACAGCAGCGTACGACGAATATCGGTGGCTATGGACAGTCTGATGTATTAAGTGGTGGTCTTCGTATTCGATATCATAGTATGCTGACCGTACGATTAAATCGATTAAAAATTACGGCAGAAGATCCGATTGGACCGGAAGATGGCGTCAAGATTTCTGTTATCGTCGAAAAGAATCACTGTGTACCACAGATGTTTCCATATCGAAAGTTTACGTATTATGCCATTTACAACGAAGGTATCGAAACGATTTTCAGTACGTTACAGTTAGCTATTGAACAAGGATTGATTCAACGAAGAGGGGCGCATCTTTATTATTATGGTTCCCGTAATCCAGATAAAGATGAACCGATTTATCATTGGACTAGTAAAGCAGATTTTCGACAGTATATGAAAGAACATCCGGATATCCTTGAAGAATTCACGAATAAGGTACAGCATAAATCAGAAACGTTATCGAAAGAAGAGATTTCGGCTATCCAGGCAGAAGAAATTGCTGATGCAAAAGCTGCTGGAGTTGATCTTTCAGATCTAGATGATATGACAAGTGCTATCTTAGACACAGAAACGAAGGAGGAATAACTTGGATGAATCGAATGTTCAATGTAATTCTTATGACCTTTGTGCGAACGCTGATCGTAAATGTAACATATGCTTTAACGAAGTATATTTTACGCCTCGGAAAGAAAAGCGCGTATCGCATTTAAAAAAACACAGTGGCCGGAGCAATCGACAGGGAGCTAGATTCGAACAGCATAATCATCAAGAGAATCAGAAAATTTTGACAAATACAGCTGTATCAGATCTGACTCCTAACTCCGGAGCTGGATACATCAAAGGAGACGAACAAATATCCGGTATCGTTTCCGTCATAGAAGAATTAAAAACAAAGACGGTAAAACAGACGAGAGGAAAGGAAACCTTTACGATCCGTAAAGAATGGTTATCTAAATTAACGAGGGAAGCTATTCAGGAGAATAAGGAATTCTGGTATCTTAAATTTGCCTTCCATGAAGACGATTCGAACTGGTATTGTGTCGTATCCAGTGAAATTATTATGTCAATGGTAAAAACGCTGGTTGAAGATCGGACGAAAGCCAAAAATGCAGACCGACTTATTGAACTAGCAAATCGTCAAAAAGAAACGATCGAAGCAAAGAATCTTTTGTTGACAGCCAAGATAAAAGAATTAGAAGCTGAAATCGATATTCTGAAACATAAGGAATAATCAAAAATGGAACCGTGTTGCCTACGGCTCCTTTTTTGGTTCTTATCTTTTCTTTTCTGCTAAGGAAGTGATATAATAAATGGTGGGTATGGCAGAAGATACTATTTATTCTTTGGTAGCGAAAGAAAACCCTGGGAATCCATTAGCTTACGTACGTGATATCGTACGACCTTTATCAATGAATAAACTAACGGAATGTCTAAAGAATTGTAACGATTGTAAAATAGGGAATGGCGTCCGCAGTATTCCCTACGGTAATCCGAATGGTTCTATTTTAATATTCCGTGACTTTATCCAAGAACAGGATATTACGAAAGATTATGTATATCCTTATGATGAAGAAAAACCGTACGATAAGGCGTTACGTGCTGTCCTAGAAGCTAATGCTCTCGATATGGATCAGATTATCTGGCTGAATGCTGTGAACTGTTGTCCGCATGAAATGATCGGGAAACGGCTCTGTCCAAGGCTACCCAATCAATTTGAATTAAAGAACTGTCGTGTCTTCGCTGATTTTGCGATCCAGTCTTTTGCGCCTGTATTCATTTTTTTGATGGGTACAACAGCGTTATCTTTGTTTCTGGATACGAAGATAAGCGAAATACATGGTCATTTCATTACGGTAAACGGCGTTACGGCTATGCCGGTATATAGTCCAGAATATCTGGCTATGATATCCGAGCGTATGCCAGAATCTTATCCTATCTATGAACGGATATTCAAGGAAGATATAAAACGCGCTGCCGACTTCCTTAGACAAGAATATCCAATGTTGATTAAATCCGATACCGAAGAAGGAGGAAAAACTATCCATGCAGGAATTTAAATTTGATTTTTCGGGATTCAATGCTGGTACGTCCGCTCCGAAAAACGAACCGTCTGAAGAAACAAAGACGGAACAGCCGAAAGCTTTTGATTTCAATGCACTGAAAGAAAGTTTTGCAAAGAAAGAAGCTAAGGAAACGGAAGCAGAAAAGGAAGATGAATCTCCGAAAGAAGAAAAAGAAGAAGTAACTGAAGAAACAAAAAATAAGAAGAAGTCGGAAGTCGAAGATAATTCGAATCCTTTCGAACCTAAATCTACTGAAGTAAAACCGAAAGAAGAAGAATCTAAGGAAGAAAAACCGAAGGAAGAAAAAGCTTCCAAAGAAAAAGCTTCCAAAGAAAAAGCTGCCGAACCGGAAATTAAAGAAGAATCGAAAGAAGAAAAGCCGAAAAAGAAACGTCATCGTCGGACCAAGAAAGAATTAGAAGCCGAAAAGAAAGAAGCCGAAAGCGTCGAAAAGACGGTCGCTTCGATGAAACCGGAAGATAGTAATCCACCGAAAATCATGTACGCCGAACCTTACGAAAACCATATCGAAGACTATAACGAATGTGTCAATACAATGTTCGCGAAACAGGTAGATAGTGATTGGGAAAGTAAAAAGGAAGTCATCCTGGATAACCTGGATAAAATCAAGATGGGCACGAACATTACGCCGGCTACGTTAAGCGGTATGGCAGTATCCATCGATGAAACTTTCGACATGATCGCGCAGTATTATTATCAGTACAAAGCGATGCTCGAACAGCTTACAGATAAAGAAACTGGTAAGCTTTCTTATATCAAAGGAATCAATGGTGTCGGTAGTAATCCGGAAGAACGGAAACGCAATGCATGGATTGCTTGTGCTGCTTATAAACAGGATGATATTAACTGTAATTTACTTGAAATCGTAAACATCACTCGAGAACGATTCGAATTTCTTAGCTGTTGTTTCGAACGAATTAAAAACAAGCAGAATATCCTGTATACACTGACCGCAAATCTGAAGATGGCAGGTGAATGATATGCATTATGGATTAACGGATGAACAGAAAATTATGTTGGAATCTTTTATTCCGGAACGATTCATTCATCAGAAACCGACATTCCGTAAAAACGATCCGGGATTGAATTATATCCCGGGTCCGTATGTTAATCAGATTTTGGATGATGTATTCGGTAATGGAGCCTGGTCTTTTTCGATTCAGAAGTCTTGGCTCCAGGCTTCCGAACCCTATACAGATAAGAATAATAAGAACAACGGTGGTACGCCTGTCGTATATAATCAGGCACCGTTTGCCAGTGTTTTGGGCCGTCTTTCTTATTGGTTATATCCGCAGAAAGATTATCCAGAAGAAGATATCTCTGATTATAGTCCGAAAGAATTCTATAAAGAAGCATTCGGTTCTCATGTATTGATGGGTAAATCGGATGTACAGGAATCCGCTTTCAAAGCAGCTGGTACCGACGCATTGAAAAAATGCGCGTCCCTTTTAGGTATCGCTCGTGAATTATATACAAAGAGGGATATTAATGAATTCCGTGACTTCAATACATGGATTAAAAATGTTACCAATGAATGGAACTATGAAACGACCGAACTTTATGGAGATTATATTAATAAAATTAATATTCTGGAATCCAAACTGGTATCTATGATGAAACCAGAAGAATATACAGCATTCAAACAGGAATTATATAAACGTATCGGGCTTCCGGAAAATACGAAAGAGTATAATCCGACACCGAAAACCGTTATTTTGTATGCTGATACGTTCCAGTCTTTAATGGACGAACTCGAGAAGGTGAATACTGATGCTTCTTAATCCACAAGGAGATGGTATCGTCTTATGCCCTGAATGTCAAAATAATCGATTCGAAGAGAAAGATATTGTTCAGTTGGCTAAAAATAAAAGGGACGATTCTCTATCGGTTGTAAAACGATATAAGGCATATGTTTGCGCAAAATGCGGTTATGTCTATGAGGAAGTGCAGGTACCAGTATGATTTATCTATTTGACATTCAATATGATATATTGACCGCAGGACCTGGCCTTCGTACTGAAGTTTTCCTGGCAGGATGCTCTAAAGCAAAGAGCAATCCCTGTCAGGGATGTTTCAATTCTAAATTATGGAATAAGAAAAATAGTCGGCAGGTTACGGTTGATGATTTATTGGATCATATCGTAAAGTATAGTTCAGAAAAAAAAGTAACGTTTTGTGGGGGAGAGCCGACAGACCAGCTCGAAGAACTTACGGAAATTTGCCGTAAGCTTAAAGAGAAAGAATTCAATATCCTGGTTTATACGTATCATGATTTCGATAAACTGAAAAGTAAACCAGAATACAAAGAGTTATTCAAATATATCGATTATCTGATAGATCGGCCTTATGACGAAACGAAGCGTATCTATAACGATCAATCAGATCTTTGGATAAAACGAAGTGTCGGTTCTTATAATCAACGGATTATTCATTTTTTGCCATTGAATAATTTCAACAATCGACATGTAGATATTTTTAATATTTTTGAGAACGGCAGACTTTCGTTGTATCCTATAACTCCAGACGAGATCATTGAATATTTATAAGAGGAGGTGTGTATATGGCAGAGAATGAAGAAGCAAAAGATATTGTTTTTAAGCAAGATGGAAACGATACGTATGTAGCAAATACGAAAGATATTCATAACTTCTATATGTTCCCGTTTCATGTTTCTATTGGCTTTAGTAAAAAGAACTATTGTGATTTAATGCCTTCTTCGCTTTTACTTGGACCGCATCTAGACTATGATGAAGATACAAAAACTGTTATCGTATCCGTAAAAGAAATATCCAATGACAAGATCTTAAAAGATGATGACGACATTGAAAATCAATGTTCCGTTAGAGTATCTAGCGAAGATTTCGTATCTTGGTTTATGGATACTTCTACCTGGTTCCAGTCCGATAAGAATAATCCGTATCAAAAAGTGCGGTATGAACTCGTCAATAAGATAAGAGACTATATGAATAGTCAGCATCTGCTTGTCAAATCGATCGATGATATTTCGTTTATTGATGTAGAAGATCCTTTTGATAGAGGCGCGGGTATTCTTTATTTCGATGATACACCGTCTGCTTTCTTCTATATTGATGTGATAGATATCAATAATGGTTACTTTTGTACATCTCCGGAATATTTCTTTGGGAATTCTAGCGATTTATTTAATGATGTTCCTGATAGTATTCATAGACACGTTGTATTACAATTCGGAGATGTATCTATCGACTGTGATTTAAGTAGAATTATAGAAGAAGAAGACGGAAATTATAGGTTTGATTGTAAATTTTCGTCGCTGACATCGAATCCGTATCAGAAATTCGACATGAAAGATAAAGAACATATTTTATCTATTGTGAAAGAAAAAGCTGATATGTTTGAACATAAGAAAGAAAAAGAAATAGACGTTTTAGCTTCGACATTCGATATTAACGACTTATTCTAGTGTAAGGAGGTGCGTCTTTTTTGGCGCTTACAAGGGAATGTATGCATCAACTTTGTGATTTAATTCGTGCGAACACCAGTACACTTATCTGGTGTAAAACGTACGAAACACGTCGTTTTATCGGTGATTTGGCGACGATTTTTGTACAACAGTTAAAAGAAAGCCAAAAAGATGAAAAAGATCGTCAGCCACTTTCTTTTCAGCTGGATACGACGAATCGTAAGATTCGTAAACTTTATCTATGGGATGCGTCTTCAGGACTTAGTTATTTCTGTACGCAAGCTAGCATTAATGCTTTTAAGAGCATGAAAGATGACATGAAGTATCAGAGTATCTATAAAAAAACTTTGAATCCGGCAATGTTATTACAGTATATCGAAGAAGTAGCTATTAAAAATAATAAAGAAGCACTTCCTATCTTTGTTATTAAGAATTTTCATTTAATGAATCGTACATCGGCTCCGAATGTTATCCAAGGACTTTTAAATCTTCGGGAAATCAACGATAAATTCCGTGTACCGATTATTATTGTAAGTCCTGTATTGGATATTCCGGCAGAACAGATGAAATTATTTACGGTATTCGATTATGATTTACCGAATGAAGATGAAATCCGTTGCATCATCGAAAAATATTGCTTTAATATCGACGATAAAAATAAAGAAGAATATATCGATAATCTAGTACAGGTTTCGAAAGGACTTACCTATAACGAAATCGACGATAGCTGTAAAAAGTCACTTATTACTTATGGTTCTTTAAAGCCGGATGTATTCAGTAAAGAAAAGATTGAAATCATTAAGAATTCCGGTTGTCTGGATTATCAGAAGATTACGTCGTCTACATTCAATGATATGGGCGGCAACGAAGTCTTTAAATCCTGGATCAAGGAAGAGAAACAGCTACTTTCAAAAGAAGCGCGTGAATTCGGACTACCGATGCCGAAAGGATATATCTGTTTCGGTCCAGCTGGTGCCGGTAAAACCGCTTCTGCTGAAATGACGGCTAGTCTTTTCGGAGTACCACTTCTTAAATTTAATTCAAGTAAAATTATGGGTAGTCTGGTAGGTCAATCGGAACGCGCAATCGATAATATGTTATCCGTCGTAAAAGCAATTGCGCCTTGTGTACTACTTATTGACGAATGCGAAAAAGTGTTCGGAGGGTATGTTTCTTCCAACCAAAGCGACTCTGGTACATTATCTCGTGTATTAGCTAGACTTCTTTCGTTCATGCAGGATGATAATTCCGGGGTATTCGTTATCATGACTTCGAATGATATTTCTAAACTTCCGCCTGAATTGATGCGAAGTGGTCGATTAGATGCCCAGTGGTATTTTGGTCTTCCAAATAGCATGGAACGAAAGAGTATTTTTAATATCTATCTGAAAAAGAATCATAAAACATTATCTGACAAGATGATGCGTTATGCTATTAACCAGACAGAACATTTTACGGGTTCGGAAATTAAATCTGTTGTATCTATTATGATGCGTAAATTATATCTTCGTAGCCTAGAAGATAAGAAGACAGACGTATCAACCTTTTCAGAAGAAGATATCGATAATTCGGTAGCTGAGATCGTTCCTGTTTATCGATATGCTTCCGATACGATTATGGAATTACAGCAGTACGCAAAAACGCGTGCCCGTTTTGCCAGCAAGAACGAAGAATCTTCTTCGATGGATATTGTCGATACTCTTTGTGATAAAGTCGATGTAACCGACGTTAATATTTAACTTAAAGGTGGTGGTTATTCGATGCCTATCATCTCGATGCAGGATTTACGGAAAGAATCAGGATCTCGAAAGAATAAGAAACAGGAATTACAGAAGCGGCTCCAAAAGATGATTACGAAAGATATTGCAACCGAATTAGCTGAATATTATACGCATATTCAAGGAATCCAGAATTTGATCGATACTGGATATGTCGTAAATTCCGATATCCGATTGAATACAGTCGTCCTTCCGGTTCTTATGGACTCTTATATGAATTTAAAAGACGCGTTCGATAGAAACAGCGGTCGTTATGATGAGTCTTCTACTCGTGAATTTCGTAAGATGCTCGTCACTTCTATTGCACAGAAAAAGTATCCAGACTTAGTAGATAGAATCAATAGATTATAGTCAATCGTGTTTTACTAAAATACGATTTAGTAAATTTCGCTTGAGTAAAAAGTTTTCGTTAAGCGGCATATCCGACAACGGCATTACGAAGAATTCCTCATCCACTTGTCCGGGACGATATGGAGGGGCCTCTCAAATCGGATCCGGGGAATGACATATGGTGTAGTGCCGTTATCCGATATGCCGCAGATAAGAAAGGAAGGTTCGCCTTGGAAGTAAAATTATTGACGTATACACCGAATCCAGAACGTGTCGTAGCCAGTGCTGCGAAATGCTGTTATAGTGCCAAAGATCCGTTCACGTTATATAACGAATTAACGGATCAGGAAGTCGAGCATATGGTAAAACATCTTTTGGAATCCCAGCATACGTCACCAATCGAACATGCTACTTTTACATTCACGATTAAAGGATTATCTAGAGCGGCAAGCCAGCAGTTGACAAGACATCGTCATATGTCACCGTCTATGCAGAGCCAGCGGTATGTTGATATGAATAACGTTCCTTTTACGGTACCGTCTGGTATTATATTTAATGCGTCAAAAAATCTGCCGTCCGCAAAAGATATCTTCTTTGGCGTATTGAAAGCCGCGAACGATGCATATACTTGCCTAGTCCATAAATATGGAATAGCCAAGGAAGATGCGCGCGCTATTCTTCCGATTTGTGCACAGAGTAATCTGATGATTACCTTAAACGCAGCTGAATTATATCATATTTTTGATTTACGCTGCTGTGTCCGGGCACAAGGAGAATTTCGGGAATTAGCCGATGAAATGCTTAAATTGTGCAAAGAAGCCGCGCCGATTCTTTTTTCAAAAGCTGGGGCTTCTTGTGTTCATTATGGATATTGTCCGGAAGGAAAGCAAAGCTGTGGTAAAGCACCAACACTTTCTAAGCTTCTGGAAATCTATCATACTTTTTTACAAGGAAAGGGAGTTGCTAAATAATGAGTCAGTGGGTACATGCTAAAAGTAAAGTCATGGAACATGTCGATCGTAACCTGATGCAGAAAGCGTTCGAAAGAATGCAGGTAAGTGTCAATCGGAATGTTCATCATATCAGAAATACGTGGGGAAGTTCCGATGTCGATATGGGTCTTTACGATACGAAAGAAAAAAGAGATCTTTCGGTAGGACTTAATTTCAAAGATGATGCCATGGAAGTCGTCGGCGATTTTTATGGTTCACGTTGGCGTAACAGTGAACAGTTCTGCGATGAATTTTCGCAGGCATACCAGCGATATAATATCGAGGATGTCGCAATGGCTAATGGCTATATGTTGGAAGAAGAAAAGCAGACCGAAGACGGTCATATCGAAATGTATCTTTGCAATAACTCGTTCTAATCAATAAAATAAGAGGGCCTTCGGCGGCCCTCTTTGATTTTCTTTTATCTTTGAAGGAGGAATATATTATGAAACGAATCAAAGTTGATCTGGATAAAAAAGGTAACTTCACGATGGAACCGCTCGAAGGGTTCTCTGGTACTGTCTGCGAACATGAAATCCAGAATCTTGTTACGACAGTAGGCGCTACTGTTACGGAAACGAAAGAAAAACCTGAATATTACGCTCCGGAAAATCCGGAAGATATCTTTGTAAATAATAACGACTAATATATGGAAGGAGAGTGGATCAGCGTGCGTACTATTTCAGAAATTTTATCGCCTTTAACGGAAGAACAGAAAGAGGCAGTACAGGATTATAACGGGAGAATCTTCTTAAATGCTGCTCCCGGATCGGGTAATGTTTGATATTTGCCGTGCGTAATCAACTATCGCAGAAGATTACGTATTATCAATGGGGAATTAAGCTGGAAGGCTAACAGCGAAATCTGTTTGCTAATCAGAGACCGAAGGCTATACAAAGTATAGTCAGGCGCAACGCGTAGTGATTGAAAAGATATAATATCACCAAGAGGCCCCATTACTTTGCGATCTTGATATAGAGATAAAAAGGTACGCTATACTGGGTTAGAATAGACTAACCGATGAAAATGAAGGAAACTTCCAGAGCTGAAGATAAAAAGCTTCAGGATAATAACAATTAGAAAACCGCTTGTATCGTTGCTAGAACTGAATATATGATTGCTAATGGAGTACGCCCTGAATCCATTCTTTTATTTACGTTCACAAAAAAAGCCGCCGAAGAAATGCGGTCCCGTCTTGAAAAGAAAATTGGCACAGTGGCTAAACATATGACAATTTGCACATATCATAGTTTCTGTGCCCGTCTTCTCCGTAAATATGCGAATTTAGTAGGCTGGACAAAAGATTTCTCGATTTACGACGAAAACGATAAGAAAGAAATTTTTAATAAGATTGTAAAAAACGATCAGTTTCTTAATATTTATGATATCATGAATATCATCAGCCATTGGAAAAGCAATATGATTTCTCCGGATATGGCTACTAAAAAAGCTAAAACTGGGAAATACGCCAAATGCGCTATTTATTATAAAGAATACATGAAAGCACTCCGTCAGTGTAATGCGTTCGATTTTGATGACCTTCTTTATTTCGGTTTTAAACTGATTCACGATTATGATTCCGTATTGAACGACGTATCTAATCAATATAAATATGTATTATCTGACGAAAGCCAGGATTCTTCCGTAAAGGATAGTGAATTCATTCTCCTGCTTTCCAGTATCAATGGTAATCTTACACTGATTGCCGATACAGATCAGAGTATCTATGGATTCCGTGGTGCGGATATTAATAATTTCTCGAATGTCATCTTAAAATACAACTTTAAAATCTATAACCTGACACGAAATTTTCGGAGCACGAAGACGATCGTCGATGCGGCTCATTCTTTGATTTTAAAAAATAATGCTCCGATTGAAAAAGATACTTATAGTAAAAACGAAACGGGCGACAAAATTTATTTTTATGAATTACAGGATACGAATTCGGAAGCAAAATTTGCAACACAAGTTGTTAAGTTTATGCACGAAGAAAAACAGATTCCGTATTCCGAAATTGCCATCCTTTGCCGTATGAATTATCAGACACGTCCTGTAGAAGATACGTTCCTGGCTAATTCGATTCCGTATAGTATTTCTTCTGGTGTATCTTTCTATTCTCGTCAGGAAATCAAAGATATCGTAGCTTATCTCCGGATGGCCGTGAATCCGTCCGATCTCGGAGCTTTCGAACGTTCCGTACAGGTACCGAAACGTGGTATCGCTAAAGGTACGATCCAGAAGATTGAAGATAATCTGTTCCAAATGTCCGAATCCTGTGATAAAATGATTACAGTGAAATCATTCTGCGATGAATTCAAGAGACACTTCAACAAAAAGATCCATGCTGGATTACAGGAATATTGGACGATCATCGACGAACTGAAGCAGCATATCGATCAGGGATTATATCCGGAAGATATTATTTCCTGGTTATTGGATCGTATCCGTTATAATAAATATCTCCATGATACTGAAAAGGAACCGGAAGAATACGAATCCAGATATCAGAATGTCCAGGAATTGGTACGTATAGCCTCGGCTTATGCTTCGTTCGATGACTTTATGGAAAACATTTCCCTGAATACGGATGCTCCTGATAAGAATAACGAAACGACGAACGAAAAAGTAAATATCATGACGATGCACGCCAGTAAGGGATTGGAATTTAAGGTCGTCATCATTATTGGCGCAAACGAAGGTACATGTCCGTCCCGTCGTTCCTTAGACGATCCGGAATCCATCAAAGAAGAACGCCGTCTCTTTTACGTAGCTATGACGCGTGCCAAAGAAAATCTTTTTATCCTTCGTCCGAAAACGGTTTATAATGGCCGTTCCGTTAATTTCTGTCAGAAGAGCCGTTTCGTTTCTGAAATTAGTGCAGAATATATGATTTCGCATGAAATTTAACTTCGCTAAACGATACGGGGTGAGTATATGCGTACTTCCGATAGAGACCTGAACGAAGCTTTAAAACAGGTCGTAACCTTCTTAAAGAACCAGACCGATTGGATACCTCTTACGCGTTTGCAACTATCGCAGATGCTGGGTATTCCGACCGGATATAAATTAAATAAAGTCGTCGATGCCTTACGGTATCATCCACATATAGCTTGTAAATATGGTCCATCGATGCCGAATGCCAAATCATGTGGACATGTTCCTTTATTATATAAGTATGTCGAAACAGATGAAGAAAAATATAAACTAAGTTTGACGCCAGAAGCCGTATCATATATGACGCCTAAGCAGTACATATTATACGAACCGACGATCAATAAACTGTTTCCGGATAAGAAAGATCGGTTATTTGCGTTCCGTTTATTAGACCTTCTTTTCTGTCAGCATTATGATACGGAATGGCAACCGATTAATCTACAACGATTAGTCGTGAATATTGCTTCGACACCTCGAAAAAAAATTCGTGAGTTCATTCAGAAATTTTCGGTAGCTAATATTCTTCTTATCTCTCCGGATCATATGTATCGAATAGCCAGTCCCGATAAGAAAGAAAATAAAAAGCACGTTATGGAACGTATACGTACCGTTTCGAACATGGCTCCGAAACTGAACGAACTTGATTCAAAAGATTTAACGTTCGATTATCTTTCTGGATTAAACAATATATCAAGTCAGGTTACGAGATTACAGGAATTGAACTCATCTGTTGCCGATGCGTTATCAGATATCGTCCTTGCTTTGAATCATTTACAGGAAACAGATCATGTAATAAAGACCTCAGACATTACTTTCATTAAACTGAACGATATGTATCAAGAGTTACGTCAAAGATATAAGATTCATATAGAAGCCGAGAAAAAGATAGTATTTTTATTAGCTGCTTTATCGGGAGAACCTTTGACAGGTAATTCGATGCGTACGTTTCGTGAAATAAATCGAATATTGTCTGAAGTATTGAAGGAGGATGAATAGATGCTTATATACCATAAGCTGACAGACGACGAATATACACCGGAATTTATCGGGGACGATAAAGAATTCAATAGATATACCTATGCTATGGGACAGATACCAAAAAGGTTAGAAGGTGACGCCTGGATATTTTCAAGAGAAGGAATTATACAATTATCCAATGAAATGGGAATTCCGTCTTTGGATACTATCGGAAATCGATTGAAGTTAAAGCCGTATGAATATCAGAAAGAAGCCGTATCCGAAGCCTTATCGGTGGACGGCGGCTGTCTTTTTTCACTTCCATGCGGAGCAGGAAAAACCGTTGTCGGTATATGTCTTTTCGATGAACTTCGCAAATATAATAAAATACATGGAAAAGGATTAATCGTTGTCAAAGCTACGATCAAGATACAATGGCCGAAAGAAATCGAACGATTCTCGAATTATTCTGCATCTATCGTAGAATCTTATGCTGCTTGTAATCCGACCCGTAATGCTAAAGTAAAACAGTTAAAAAAACAGCAGAAGAAATTGATTGACGAAGACGCCATCCTGAATATTGAAGAGATATCGGTACTACAAGATCAGATAAATGAAATCGAGAAGAAAAGCGCCGCTGTTTTTGATGCACAGTTCGATGCCGATCTTCTGGTGTTAAACTATGAAACATTAGCCGATAAAATGGTCTTAGATAAATTAAAAGATTGCGTCGACTTCATTTATGCCGACGAAATCCATGTTATAAAATCACCAACCGCAAAACGATCGAAAAACTTATCAGAACTTAATTCCGTAAAATATACATACGGAGCGACGGCTACACCGATACAGAAGAACCCAATCGATATCTATAGCATCTTTCGGTTCCTACGGCCAGATCTTTTTCCGAAGCTTTCGGAGTTCAAGAGTCTATACGTTAAATATAACTCGTATGGATTCCCGGTTGGTTCACGGAACGAACAGCGATTACATCAATTGATCCGTCCGTATATGGTTATTAAGACACCGGAAGAAGTCGCGCAGGAATTACCTGAATTATATGTTATCCAAGAAACATTTGATCTGCCTTCGAAACAAGAAGAAATGACGGCTTCTTTATTAGATGAAATAAAAGATTTGAAGAACCAGGAAGAACAGATTATTCAAAAAGTAGGTTCAGTAGAACAAGCTCGTATGCTTGATAGTGTCCAGCAGATAGATGCGCAAATCATGGCGTGCCAGACTTTTGCTCAAGAGCTTGTCGATTCGGAAGAACTACTTAAAATATCTGAATCAAAATTAGCTAAGAAATATATCACAGGATGTAAGTCGGCGAAATTAGATACACTATTAAATATTATGGATAGTATCCTGGAAGCGAACGAAAAAGTATGTATCTTCAGTAAATACCGAAAGATGCAGCCGATCATGAAGAAAGCAATCAAAAATCGATTTAAGGAAACTGCAACCCTGGCTTTCGTAAATGGCACGATGACGAAAGAGCAGCAATATGCCGAATGGCACGATAAATTCACGGTAGGGGACGCAAATGTTCTTATCATGTCAGATGCAGCGGCCGAAGGACTTTCCTTAGGCACTTGTGGTTATTTGATTGAATTCGAGCCGGCTGATAGCTATCTTATCCAGACACAACGCAGAGGACGTATCCAACGTGCCGATAGTACACATCGCACAGTTTACGTTTATCAGTTGATTGGTATTAATTCATACGACGAAATCGCACTTCGTATCGTGAATAAGAAGAAGAAATTTATGAATACAATCGTAAATGGCCAGGAAGAATAGAAGACTTCCGGCGCCACACGGCTCCTTTTTTGGCTATATATGTTTTAGACGGTTCGTTCTATCGGATCGTCTTTTTCTTTTACTTAGGAGGATTCATTATGGACTTAGATAAACAATTAGCATCTTTTATCGATGCAGAAGACGTAAAACAGATAGGAGATCCGAAACAACAGGGATTTGTTATCGAAGACGATAGACAAGCTGATTATATCGTAAAGAAAATCAAAGAAATCCGTGATCAGAAAGAAAAAGTACAAGCTGTCGCTAAGAAAGCAATTGATGATTATACAGCAAAAGTGCAAAAATTCGAAGATATTCAATTAAATCCGTTGACGTATCAGGAAGAATATTTAACCAAGTTACTGGAAGCTTATACTATTGAACGATTGAAAGGTAGTAAAAAGAAATCCATTAAACTTATTGAAGGTACAATCGGATTTCATAAAAAACCGATTCTTATTTCGTATGATGAACCGATCGTCATGGAATTTATGAAAGACCATCCGGATATCGGTCGTAAATTCACGAAGACCAGTGTTTCTTTGGATAAAATGAAAATCCGTAAATCCGGTGTCTTGGACGAAAACAATGCGCTTACTTTAGATAGTGTCGCTATTCCTGGTATCGTAGCTGAAGAGCAGCCGGATTCTTTCACGATTAAATAATATCGACTTATCTGTTGAAAAAGCAGCCGAATATAGATATAATCATTTTTAGATGGAGGTGGTATTACGAAACTGATCAAATGGATATCTAAGAAGATCAAGAAAAAGCAGAAGCATGAGGTAACAGTCGATGAATTGCTATCACGGAACGAGAAAATACGTAAGATATATGAACAACAGAAACAAGAAGAATCTAAAAAGGAGAATAAACCTAAAGAAACATGTCCGAACTGCGGGCTCAAAAATGCTTCTTTGGTTACTTGTTCCGTCTGTGGTAAGAAAGGATGTACAGAATGTTTTACGTATAATCCGGAAGACAGAAAATATTATTGCGATGACTGCTGGTAAAGAAAGGAGATAAGATTTTTATGGCAGAGATTCAATTTTTAAAAGATTATCAGAAACGATTCAATTTTGACCTATCATTATCGCTTCCTGAATATATCGATATCATTACGAATCATATCGAACGTCTCGATGTCGATAGTAAAGAGCATCTTTGCTTCACTGACAATAATGGCGAGAAGCATGTATTAGCCTGTGTTAAAAAGTATTTTAAAGTACCAGGGAAGAAAAAGATTGCTGGTATTAATCCGAATACACTAGACACACCTTACAATGAATGTGTAAAAATAAAACGGAATTTCCTTCCGGAAAACGATCCAGTAAATGGAACGATTTACTGGTGTGCCGGCTGTCATTGTTCCTGTATCAATCAGTTCCTGGCAGGTAAATTAGAACGTCGTAACAGCTGATGTTCGTCGTACCATATGAGAATATCGATATTCCGATACATACAGGTAAGCTATTTAAATTTAAACGGAATGAGGATATGTTTCGTATGCTTCTTCGTCTAGAACAGGGATATCGAAAAGTAAGTATTTTAGAAGAATGGTTCGTACCAGTATCGATTTATCTGATACCAAAGATACGGAATAGATATCTACTTACTGATGGAAAAGATTTTGGTTTTCATGTACCTATTCTTGACGAAGAAAAGCGGCCTATTTTGTGGTATAACGCTAAGTATTTCTCTGACATAATTCATATGGACGGTAAATTATCTTTTTATTTAGCTTATTTCGTACGAGTATACCAGTTAATTTGCATAATAGACGTAAAAGATACGAGTATACTCGATAGAAATTGGAAATCTTTAGAGGAATGGAAACCATATTATTTTAAATTATCTGAACAGAGTCGTGTATTCATGGATAAACAATTAATGGATACCCGATACATGACTTCGTTCAAAATATAATGAAGAGGAAGTATTATCGTGGCAAAGAAAAAGAATAACATTATTACGATGCAGATGAATCCGGAACAGAATCTGTTGACGACGTTTCAGAATGCTGTACGCAGTGGTAAGGTAAGACATTTTATGATTGTTGGTCAATACGAAGATACAGGGGATTACCTGATTGCCCGTTCCCAGATGCCGGCAACGGATGAAATCAATTTGGCTGCACAGTTACAAAGCGCTGTAAATATCCGGGTAGCACAAGAAAACGTTAATCCGGTAGGATTCAATATCCCGGATGACGAATAAAATATCTGGTTTATTTATTTTATGTTTTTCGTAAATTAAAAAATAGAAAGAGGTACGAAATAAATCATGACTTACGTCTCTAGTGGTTATATCCAGGTAACGCATCCTTTTGATTTTTTGAATAGCTTGAATTCTTTGTTGAAAGAAAATAGCTGTGAATCTTTTTCCGTATCTTATAAGAATAAAGCAATCGAGATTAAATTCTCGACGAACAAGAAAGATAAGGAATTAAAAGATATCCTGGAACAGATTCATAGATTACTGGTTCCGGAAATCACGATGTATTGCACGGCTATTTTTAAGGTCATCAGTGAACCTGATAAGGCTTGCGCTTATTTCTTTTCAAAAGATGCAAAAACGGAGTATGTCGACTTAGACGAAATCATCGAACAAAATATGGACTCAATTGTGAGCTGACATAAATTTAATGAAGAGAGAGGAGCAATGTGTATGGATGATTATAAAGTAGGATATATCACGTTGAAAAAACCGTATATCATTCCGAATGATTTGCGAACGACGTTGAATTGTTATTTTACATTATTCGATCCAGAGAAACAGACTTATATTTTAGAGAATACGGATGATAGTAAGCGTAAATTATTAGATGCTGATCTGAATATGTTCTTGCAGGATATGATTCCTTACGTAGAAGCTGGTGCGATTACTTTTACCGATCAGGATACTTATTTCGAACAGTTTCGGTATTGTGCAAAGCGTTGGTATTTCTTTACATTTGATGATTGCAATAAAGAATGGCTTCGATATCGGGATTACGATATTCTACCTAAAAAGGAGGATAAGGCATGACGATGATGAACGGTATTTTAGATCCAAACAATACGTGGACAACAGAATGTAAACCGATTGATTCTTCAGATAAGAATGATACAAAATTGCCAGAATTACATGACGAACATTATCGGGCTTCTATTGTAGAGCCTATCCTGGTTATGCAACAGTTCTTCACGAAAGAAGAATTAAAAGGATTTTTGAAAGGAAATATTCTAAAATATCGATTACGATTCGGTCATAAAGAAGGAGAAACCGAACGTGATTTGGATAAGATAAAAGTATACGAACAATGGTTATCTAACGTAGAAAACGGAAAGCCGATTGAGGTGTAGCTTATGACTGGATTAGAATTGTTTAAAAGTCTTTCCGCCAAAGAAGCGGCTACCGTTTTAATACATTGGTATTATTTGAATGATATCAATCCCATCGAGGATATCCTAGAAGAACATGATTGCGAAGATGACTGGGCTGAAGGATTACGGAAACCTTTTTTAAAATTTTTGGAGAATCCTTCGCAAGTTGGAAAAGTCGTATCTAATTGGTATATCCTACGAACGTTGAATGCCATCAATCTGGCGCATAAAATTTGTGTACTGTTCTTTATTTTTGACGAATTAGGGAAAGAAGTCATAGAAGACATCCATTTGTCTGAAGATACGGAAGATTATCATTGCGTAGACGCTTATTTCGGATGTGTCACGAATACTGATTATTGTATCGAGAATTTGATCCTTTCCATATTCCGTGCAGATTGCGAAGAAACATAATAAAAAGAAAGGGGAGTAACCCTATGAGTAACGTGTGTGTATTAAAAAATGGTGTGTCTTTGCCGGTACGTATTTGGAAAAAGAAACCGGTTGTATCATACGAAGATATCGCAAAAGTACATCATATGAAAACGGAACGTGTACGGCTTGCTTTTACTCGTCATAAAGATGAACTTCTGCTTAACGAAGATTATTTTGACTTATCACCAGAGGAAACTAAAATTTATTGCGAAACCATCAATCCAAATCATAAGAAGCCAGTCCATGGGTATCAACGCAGTAAATTATTCACTGAATTTGGTTATCTCATCATGGCTTGTACTTTTAAGGGGAAAGAATCATCTTTGATTCGCCGTACGCTGGTAAATAATTATTTCAAGCAAAAGAACAAGAGCCGGGATGATATCCATGCTTTAATGGCTAACGGAAATATTTTTGATACGGCTATTAGTGTCATTCAGCAAATGAAAACGATGCAGACACAATTGGATAAGAATCAGAAACGAGTCGATAAGCTAGAACAGTATTTCGATCCATTAGATGACGGCGCGATTTCTTTGACACAGCTTGCCGAAAGACATGGCTGGTATTCCTTATCGGGACAGCCACATGCTAGATTCGCTTCTCATATCGCCTCTATCTGCGGTATCGATATCGACTATCGTCGCAACTCCATTAACGAATATACGCAGTGTATCGGTACTCTAACGAGCCGTGGTTATAGTGCGATGGTATATATCCGTCCTGCTGGATTGAAATTGATTGATGAATATTGCAAGAAGACTGACAATTGTCGTGCCTTGAAACATATTTCGTATTATAAACGCCCATTCAAAGGGCATCGGCCGGGTGAAATCAGGCAAGTTTATTATACAGCCGATAATAAGCATAAATTTATTTTAGCCGACTTCTAGCAAGGAAAGGTAGGTGATCGGCTATGACAGATTATATCGTTAAATTCTGGATTCTGACGAAAGACGATTACTTTCCTCTTACGAAAACGTTAAAAGGAAAAGATATCTGTGACGTATTTAATGAGGCGAAGCAAATCGCTTTCTCGGAATATCGAGATTCTATCGTAGGACTTACGGTACAGAGCGAAAACGAAGTCATCCGTATGGAAATATAAGCCGATCGCTTATCTTAAAAAGTATATAGCGAATTGATAAGGGGGCGTTTCGGCGCCCCCGGCTCCGTTTTCGATATTTTTGTCTTTTTCGTTGAATCACGATTCAATGAACTATAATTCAATTAAGGAGGAAATCATGCCTGATGTAACAGAAACTTTAAAACAGGAATTAAATAGTTTAATTATTTCAGTCGATATGCTGGACAAGAATACGAAATTAACGGAGCGTAAGAAGAACGCTATTGCGCAGGAAATATCAAGAGTCCAGCTGGCTTATTATTCTTTTAGGGCTATCATCAATGTATCTCAAGGTGCTATGGAAAAGATGGATGATTATATCGATACATTAATGACGACGCGGGATTCTATCGAGACAATTGATAATCCTTTGATTCTTAAAACGTTGCTCGATCTGGCTGTTAAGGGGTTCAGTACGGAATTCAATTATGCCAATCGATGTGGTTATAAACGTTCGTCGATCACCGATTTTTATACATCGAATCCGAACCAGATAAAAGTTACGGAAACGCAAACTTTATTTAAACGATTAATAAAGGATATAGCTAAGACAAATCGTACGATGAATATTCTTTTCATTAATCCATTCTCGGAATTTACAGTAGGTCCTTTGATGCACTCAAAGGAATTAGAGAACGCAAAATGTTATTTGAATATGACTGAACAGGATTCATATATCCGTTCTAAGTTCGACGATCTTCATCTTTTCGAAGATATTGCTGAAACATCGGTGCAGAAGTTAAAAGTAACTGCAAAAGCAATGGACGCCGTCTTTTATCGACCACTTATTTCCGAAATCTATGAAATAGATTATGAGGATAAGTCAGATAGAAAAACAATCGGTATCGATAGACTTATCACGCAGTTCCGTAGGTCTTTAAAACTAGTGCGTATCCATGGATTATATATGACTATTCTTCCGTCTTATATCTTAGATCGACAGAATCTGAAAGCAGTACATACGATGTTGGAAGATGTCCATATTCGTGTTTTATCCAAATCGATGGGTTCTCTTATTTTATGGGGTATCCGAAAAGATAAATCAGCTCCGATGGATATCGATAGTATGAAAGAGAATTCTGCGTATCTGTATGATTTGATGCGGAAGGAAGATGGATTAACGGAAGTAGAAGATATTCAGTTATTCAGGAAAAATCATGTATTGCCTTCGAATCTTATTCCGATTTCTATGTTCCACGGAGAATGTATCAGTAAAAAGATTGTCGATAATTTTAAAAAACAGAGTACCTTGTCGAAAGATATCTTACGTGACGTATCTACGATAGAACTAAAAGAATCGCGGCCGCTTCTTCCTTTTACGAAAGGACAACTCGGTATGATTCTTACATCCGGTGTCTTAAATGGTGTCGTTAAAGAAAAAGGCGATGGATATGCCCACGTTATTAAAGGTACAGTCATTAAAGAAGAAACTGTTACGACTGAAAAAGATAAAACGAAGAATGAAGAAGTACAGAAGACTGTATTTCGGAATAAGGTTAAATTATCATTGTGTACACCGGAAGGGAATATCATTACATTGTCGTAAGAAGGGAGGAATCTTATGTTCAAATTAAACAACGGTACCGCAAAATATTATTGTGATGTTTCTTTTACGACTTCAGAATTCTATACAAAAAACAATATGCCTGTATATATGTCTTTATATGGTTATCCGAACGATATTAAACAGTTATCCCGTAAGATAGCCAAGAAACCGTATATCTTTTCCCAGTATTACACATTTTTTCCGAATCTCCATAATATTAAAACGGAGTATAAACCGGGTGTTGGCCATCTTGTTGTCTATTTGAAACAGCAGCCGATTTATAAGTTCGGATCAAATAATATTATGAATCCTGGATCGTTTTTCTTTTATAGCGATAAGAATTTCGATGATTTAAAAGAATCGATTACGTTTTCGGAAGAAGTACCGGAATCGATCTGTGATCAGTTCTATAACGTGATCCAGAAATATACAGATATCCCATTCTTACGTGAATGGTCTTCTTATGTTATAAAAGAAACGTGGCGCAATCATACTTTTGCCAGTACCGTATCCTGTCATTGGAATTCAGATAAACCGAATATCTTTCCAATCGACTATCAGTTGGATGTAGACGAAATAAAGAATGTCATCTCGAAAGGACTACGCGCTTTTGATATTTCTATTCCTGGAAGTAATCACGTAACATCTATTGCCTTATCGAACGTTACGACGTTAGATGATTATCTGAATACATTCTCGACCGAATTATCCAATAAAGTACAGCAGTCTTTTCAGCCATTATTTAATCCGGCTACGGATACTTTCGATAAGGAATTACAGAAATGCGATGATCTGACGCAGTACCGTCGAAATATCACGTTACTTCATGATCAGAAATCAGTTGTCAATGCCGTATGTAAACGATTGGATAAAGCATATTCAGCTATTATTGTAGGGAATATGGGCAGTGGAAAAACTATTATGTCTATTGCTTCAGTATATACGCATAGTATGATGCATAATAAGCGATATACGAATAATATTGTTATGTGCCCTGGACATCTGGTCAATAAATGGAAACGAGAATTACAGGATACATATCCTTGTTCCGAAGTCGTTATCTGTGACGGACTAAATAGTTTCATTACGGACGTAGAACCTAAATTAAAAGATACTCATCGGCATACGAATCTATTCGTCGTCATGTCGAAAGATTCTGCAAAAGGAGAATTTGAAGAACAGCCAGTTGTATTTGCTGAAACAACCGATATCCGTCATCAGACAGATATCTACCATCAGGATTTCTACATCTATCATTGTCCGAGTTGCGGTAAAGCATATTTTGACGATACACATAATAGAGAAGTCGTATATTTCCCGCCCGATAAATTTGCACGAAAAACGAGTAAGACAGCATTTTGTCCGCATTGCGGTGAACCATTATGGGCACCTTCTTTAGGCGCTAGATCTAGATATATCAAGATTCCTGATTTCGGATGGCTTGAACGTACAGTAGCTGAATCTTTATATACGAATAAATATCGGGATATAGATAGTTTAGGTAGTTTACCGACTAAGAAAGAAAGACAATTAGCGGCTGCTATTATCCAGTATCATGACGACGATACGCTATTTAAACCACAAGTAAGCCGTAAATATTCGTTAGCCAAATATATCTATCGGAATTTTAGGAATAAAATTGATTATTTCATTGCCGATGAAATGCATCAGTATAGTGGTGCCGATTCAGCACAGGGTAAAGCTTTTGCTCTATTAGTACGGACAGCTAAACATACGATCGGATTAACAGGCACTTTAATGAACGGGTATGCATCTAATTTATTTTATCTGTTATTCCGTATGTTCCCGAGAAAAATGGTTAAAGCTGGTTATCATTATACCGATAATCGGACATTCATGCATCGATATGGCGTTATGGAAGTTAAGAAAACAGAACGCGAAAATGCTGATTTTACGAAACGGAAATTTCGTCGAGAACGAGAACGTCCGGGTGTATCACCAGTCGTCTTCACAGATTTCTTATTGAATTCATGCGTATTCATCTCGCTCGAATATTCGTCGCCTTATTCAGAAACACCTGTCGGTATCGACATGGACAATGACGTCGAAACAAACTATCAGAATTTCGTTAGTGAAATCAAGAAGAAAATCGATTCAGAAGTAACGGGTAGTTCGAGTACTGTCCATTATCTTTCGACGATAAATACATCGACACGTGGAAAGATGCTTATGCAAGCTATTAACGAAATGACCTTATATCCGGATCAACCTTATAATCGGGATCCTATCTTCGATCAGGATACGAATCGAATTGTTGCAGAACTTCCGGAAGTCGATATGTCAGATGATCGGATTCTTCCGAAAGAACAGAAGACGTTAGAACTCGTACATGATGCCGTAGAACGTGGCGAACATGTTCTTATCTATACTTATTGGACGAATAAAACAGATTCCCAGCAACGATTATTGGATATCTTAACGAAGAATGGATACAAAGCTGATATTCTAACGAATGCTATTGCTTCTAAGAAACGAGAATCCTGGATTTCACAAAAAGTAAAATCTGGTATGCAAGTACTTATTTGTAATCCGACATTAGTCGAAACCGGTCTTGATCTTTTGGATTTTACGACGATCATCTTCTATCAGCTTGGTTATAAATTAGTAACCATGCGGCAGGCATCCCGTAGAAGTTATCGATTAAACCAGAAAAATCCGGTCCACGTTTATTTCTTATATTATAAAGGAACGGCGCAGGAACAGGCACTAGCTATTATGGCGTTGAAATTACATGCGGCAACGGCACTTGAAGGTGATTTCAGTTCAGAAGGGTTAGCCGCCATTAATTCGGATGATACCGATATCTTAGGACAGTTAGCTAAATCTATCGTAGAAGACGACAAATATACGATCGATCAATCCGCTTTCGAGAATACGAATATTACGGAAGACGATATTCAAATCGTAGAAAATGACCAGGACAACGTATCGGATACTCAGGTCGTCGATATTTTTAATACGAAAGATTTTCAGAATCGGAAGAAACGTAGTATGCAGGATATTTATCTTCCGGCATTTGCCGTCTCGTGGTAATAGAGAGGATAGGCTAGAGGGCATCATTTTTTATGGTGCCTTCTGACCGATTAAATTTGTAGCGCAAGTCACTAGCTTCAGCTATAGGGATAGCCGCATAAGTAATTAACAACTAAATCCAGAATAGGGAAAAGCTTAACGATTAGGCTTTCAGAAGTTATACTATGTGATACAATGAAATTAAGGAAGAAAACATGAGGAGGTGATGATATGGTTAAGCAAAGAAAAGATTACTTCATTCTCCAGTTTAGATTAAAAACAGAACGATGGCAAGAAGATGTCATCGACAGCCGTCTGGAAGCTGGGCGCAAAATATATAATGCTCTTGCTAAAAAGAGTCTCAAACAGTTGAAAGAGCTCGAGAAAACAAAAGCGTACCGCAACATAATCAAACGTCTGAATAAGGATAAGAATCATGATAAACCAATCTGGAATGAAATCTATCAGCTCAGGCAAAAAGCTGGATTAACAGAATATGGGCTATCCCGTATGGTCACACCGATACGGCAACATTTCAAACAACAGATCAATGCCCACATTGCACAGACTCTTTCTAAAAGACTGTGGACGTCTTTCGAAAAGCTCTTCTATGGTAATGGAAAACGAATCTACTTCAAGAAGTACGGACAGCTCAATTCGCTGGAAGGAAAGACAAATGATACAGGAATCCGATTCAAGGCAACCACTCGTATCTGCGAATGGTCAGGGTTGAAGATACCTGTCCTTGTTGATGAAGACAATCCCTATGAAGTGGAATCTCTTACACGCCCAGTCGCTTACTGCCGCATTGTGCGGCAATTCGTGAGAGGAAAAAAGAAATACTACTTGCAGCTTGTCTTCCAAGGAGAGAATCCTGCAAAACGGCGTAAGTCGGATGGCAGTTTCGTCCACATCCTTGGCAAAGGTGATGTCGGTATCGACATCGGCACATCGACCGTAGCATGGTCTTCCGAATCTTCGGTAAAGATTGTAGAACTTGCCAGCAAGGCACAGGGGCATGAACATGAAAAACAACTGCTTCAACGCAAGCTGGACAGAAGCAAACGGATGAATAATCCGAATAACTATAAGGAAGATGGTACGGTAAAGAAAGGTGTACACGTCTGGGTTCGAAGTAAGCGATACGTAAAAACATTGCTCCGTCTCAAAGAAGTCCAGCGTAAGCAGGCTGCGGTCAGGAAACTCCAGCACGAACTGCTTGCAAACGAACTTCTCAGACAAGGGAATACCTTCTATGTCGAGACTATGAACTTCAAAGGATTGCAGGCACGGGCTAAGAAAACCGAGAAGAATGCGCAAGGCAAATTCAAGCGCAAGAAGCGGTTCGGCAAGTCTTTGGCGAATCGAGCACCTTCTATGTTTCTAGCAATCTTGAAACGTAAGTTGAGTTATTTCAGAAAATCGTTAATCGAGATTGATACTTTCTCGGCTCGTGCTTCCCAGTTCAACCATACCGATGAAACCTATCGGAAGAAGAAGCTCTCTGAACGATGGAATGTTATAAATGGCATGAAGATTCAGAGAGATATGTATTCTGCTTTCCTTATCATGAACATCAATCCAGATTTGAAGACGTTTAATCTTGAAAAGTGTAACAAAAGATTTGAGAACTTCCTGCACCTACATAATCAGGAAGTCAACCGATTGCTTGGAAATAAAAATCTAAGCTGTATCGGGATATAAAAGTATAATATGATTGGAAATATAAGGTCTTGAAACGGGCCTTGCGGGCGTTAATGAGTTCAATGGAACTCTTGTCCGTGAAAGTTTTAGGGAACATAGTCAGTGCTTGTATCTTTCGAGAGCAAGAGAAGCTATTGTACCTAAGACCCCCCATGATTTTAGCTATGGGGAGTTTCAGAAATGTTCTCTATTCCTTAAGAGAGGAGTAAAAAAAATGGATACACGCGATCAGTTTAAAGCTGATTTAAAATTAAAGCGCAATATCTATTTCAATGAATGGTTAAAAGACCATTCTGATGGAAGTTTGATTGCGCCTGGTGAATATTTTTATGAATGGACCAATGAAGAAGGAAAAACCCGTCGTATTTCCTGCCAAAACTATTGGAAATTAAAGAAACAGGATATGGAAGATAATAATCCGTATCAAAACATGTTGGATGAAGCTGAAAATCAAACGGACTATAAAAAGCAATTGGAAGAAACCGAACAGGAATATATCCAATCGACGATTTTGAATAATCACATTTTCTATCGACATAAATAAGGATAAAATAAGGAAAGGAGGATTCTATGTCAGAAACAAGTAACGATATCGCGTCTAATATCGAATTACATAATCAGATGTGGAGCGATACGTTTAAGAAAATAGCGAACGTCTTATCCGGCAAATCATCGGACGATAACAGTAGCTCTTCTGATTCTTCGACAACAACTGTATCATCTTCCGATACGAAGACGACGGTCGATACTGCTAAGAAAGATACCGGTACGGAAATAGAAGATCTAAAAATAACGGAACATGTCGAGATATCGACATTCAAGATGAAGATTGATGATTATCTAAAAGAAAAAGGCGCACTAAACGGCGCCGGTTCTATTTTAGAATCCATCGATAAAGAAAATCCATTAAAGATAAATATATGCGTTTTGATTGCGTTATCCTTATGGCAAACTCGCGAAGGTACGACTCTTGCTATTACGAATAAACATAATCCAGGTTGCATCCCAGGATCATCGGAAAACGATAGCCTTACCGATTTGACGGCTGGCTATAAGGAAATGCTGAAACAATTGGAAGCCAAAACGAAAGATAATGACGGCGACCAATTATCTTCTACTCGTCTATGGTACGTACAGAAGCTGATATCTAAAGATGAAGCGGCAGGTTTGGAAGTAGACGATATCAAAAAGTTAGGCGCTAATGAAGTACCAAAAGAAAACACTAATAAATCTTTTTCTACGGATACAAAGAAAACAAATACTTCAGCAGACAATAAGAAAGACGATAAAAAAGATAAAACTGAAACAAAATCATACGACGATAAGTTATGGGACCAACAGATTTGGTGGTACAATAAGCTTCATGATTATGTAAACGATGTCTACGATAAATTATTAGGTGCAAAACCGAATTGGCAGAAAAAGACATTAAATAAGAACGCAAAGAAAGACGAAAAAGCTAAGGGACGTGCTTCCGATAAGGGAGTCAAGGTAGAAAAGAAAGTACCACACGGAAAACATAACGAAGATGATCCGGATTCTTTATTAGTCGTACTGCCGAAGAACGAAACTTTTTCAGAACCAGTATACCCAGATCTTCTTACGGTAGCTGATAATGTACCACCGTATGTAAAAACACCATCGAAAATCAAAGGACCGAATAATAATTTCTTCGATCTGGGTACTGGATTAACTACGAATTCGAATATATCGAGTTCAAATACAACTGATTCTGGCAATAAAATAGAGAATCAAAATGGTACAACCTCTACGACGACTACGAAAGACGGTACAACTGTATCCGTAACCAAAACTAATACGTCAACAAAAGATACAGCTATGTCTGCTGAAGAGAAAGCTAAACAAATCGCCTTGAACGCGTCTGTAAATATTATCGATAGTAGTAAGATACCGGATGATAAGAAAGATAAAGATACGACATCTACTGAAACAAAAGATAATTCGAATACAACTGCTGATACACAAGGTATAAGCACTGTCAATAACTCAGTAAATCAAGATGCGCCATCCGAACCTTATGTCAATGGTCAGCCTGTTTCTTCCGGTACAGCCGATTCTGCGCTTAATGCTATTAATCAATTGACGAATAATCAATTAGATGATGTTCTAGGTAATATGCAGGATCGATTATCTAGGCAGATCGTTTATGATCCGAAAAAACATAAGAATAGTTTTAAATCACCAGCTAAAGGGAAGCCGGCGAATAATAACGATGCTTTCCCGGTCGATCTAAAAATAGAAGAATTAGAACTTCACTATCCACATGCTTATATTCACGAAATACAAGCCTGTCCGCAAGCTGTATCGACAGCAAAACCTTTATTGGAACATGCACAAGCTACCGAGAAACGTATCGTTAAATTAGAAAACAATATGGCCACCTTAATGCGATACTTCTATGCATTGGGTGGAAGAATGATGATAAACTGCACGTATTTTGGTGGTATAACTGATTAAATAATTGTTATTTATTAAGTAATAGTCAACTATGAATTCTTAAATAATGGAGGTATTCAATGAATAATTCACAGTTGATTATTAAAATGTTCAAAAATAATATTAGTATTGGAAAAATTGCGAAAACATTATCTTTGACTACATGCGCTGTTTATGAATGTTTATATAATAATGGTTTCTCTCATTTTAATGACAAAAATGAAAGTAGAGATAAATCAGTTTGTGAATTATATGAAAAAGGATATAAAATAACAGAAATAGCTAACGAATTGCGTATCGATAGACACACTGTTACACATATATTGAAAAAATATGGTATATATAAACGTTTAACTGTTGAAGAAAAAGAAATTCGCGATCAAAAAGTTATTTCTTATTATAATTCTGGTAAAAGTACAAGAGAAGTAGCAAAAGAGATGAATATTTCTGCTGCTGGAGTTACTCTTATATTAAAAAAACATAATATTAAATTAAGAGAACAACATCAGAAAGGGCATAGCAAAGGAACTTCTAAAAATAGAAAATATTTTTTTAATTTTGATTTTTTTGAAAATATTGATACCGAAGAAAAAGCATATTGGTTAGGGTTTCTATATGCTGACGGTTATGTATCTTATAAGGGATATATGTATTTAGCTTTGCAAGAAAAAGATTTAAATCATTTAAAAAAATTTTCTAAATCTATT
>ULRP01048359.1_pt1 | contig 51105 bp, 44 predicted proteins | sample 1955521 | NCBI WGS metagenome assembly ULRP01 (sample SAMEA4835685, study PRJEB28245) | human gut metagenome | biome: gut microbiome; material: fecal sample | place: Denmark | collected 2008
TGTCCCCGACAAAAATGACCCGTCCATGTTTCCCGCGTATCACACCTGGCGTGAAAACGCGCAAAAATCAGCCGTAGACTATTCTTTTCATATGAACATTACGGCCTGGTCGGATAAAATCGCCGCGGAAATGGAACAATTTACAACGCAGGAAGGCATCAATACCTATAAATTTTTCCTGTCGGCAAAAGGGGCTTTGATGCTGCCTGACGAAAAACTGATTCTAGGATTTGAACACTGCCGGAAAATCGGCGCCATGCCGGAAGTACATGCGGAAAACGGCGATATGATCGAATTTATGCAGCATAAACTGCTGACCGAAGGAATACGCGCGCCGGCCGGTCACCCGATGTCCCGTCCCGCAAAAGTCGAAGGCGAAGCAACGGCGCGCGCAATTATGCTGGCCTCAATGGTTGACTGTCCGATCTATGTCGTTCACATGTCATGCAAAGATTCGGTTGACGCGGTTCGCCGGGCCCAAACCGCCGGTATCAAAGTTTACGGCGAAACCTGTCCGGGATATTTAACCGTTGATGAATCCGTATATTTCGATCCCGACTTTACATTTGCCGCCGCCCATGTCATGAGCCCGCCGTACCGTCCGAAAGAAAATCAGGAACCGTTATGGAATGCGTTGCACGCTAAAACGATTTCTGTTGTCGCAACGGATCACTGCCCGTTTAAAAACGAACAAAAAGCCGTCGGTAAAAATGATTTCACCAAAATTCCGAACGGCTGCGGCACAGTGGAAAACCGGTTAGACATTTTATGGCATTTCGGCGTTAATACGGGCCGTTTGTCGCCGAACGAGTTTGTCGCGCTGACTTCGGCCAATGCGGCGCAGATTTTCAATATCTATCCGAAAAAAGGCCGCATCGAAACCGGCGCGGACGCGGATATCGTCGTATGGGATCCGGCAAAAGAAAAAACGATTTCAGCCAAAACGCACCATATGAATGTCGATTTCAGCGTTTTTGAAGGCGTAACCGTCAAAGGTTGCGCCGTTTACACGCTTTCGCACGGCAAAATCGTTTATGACAACGGTTCGCTGCTGGCCGAACCGGGATCCGGACAATACGTCAAACGGCCAAAATATCAATATTAAAACAAAAGCCCCCGCAAAACGGGGGTTTTTCTTTATTTATATCTTGAACCCGACCGCTGAAAAAAGACACGCGCTAGAGGTTTTTATTGTTTATTTTTCTTTCATTGCTGGTTATACTAAAGTCGGTTTTGCAAAACTTGTAAAACAAGTGCCTTAACGGGCGCGGAGTCTTAGAAAGCTCTCACATAGCCGGCGCAGATATGCGTCGAACCGTTTTGTTTATAGCAAATGCGGAAAATATCCCCGACCTCTTTTATGGTCGGGGAGCTTTTGATGTATGTTCAGGGATTTTTTTAATCCTAAAGGTCAAAAGGGTCATTGCTATATGTGATTTTCGAACTCCCCGACCGCCTGAACAGGCGGTTTTTTTAGGATAAAGAAAATTATGAAAAAAGCAGTGCTTTCTCTGTTATGCGCTATTTTTCCATTAAAGACGCGACGCAATAAAACACAGTCCGTGTCCGCAATAAATAAGAAAAAAATATTTCCTTTCTATACTCCCGTCATTGATTACGGCAGCAATAACAGTGTGGTTGTTTATATGCCGGACGGGAAAAAAGGCTTAATCCTGAATTTTAGACGGTATTTCTTTAACTTTTATCGGCAGCCAAAACCGATTGGAAATATATGAACCCTGCCGATTTAAAAACGTATGTCTGATAATCGGCAATGCCAGCCGGGTTATTTTTAAACAAAATACAATTTCGTCTTTAGAAACGTTTATTGATAATCAGTCTGATCTGCAGATTCAAGAAGGCACTTCCATTAACGGAGCCGTTATCCGTATGGCGGAAGGACACGGTAATTTTTTGTCAATCGGCAAAGACTGCCTGCTGTCTGACGAAATTCTTTTCCGCCCCAGCGACGGACATGTTATTCTGGATAAAACAACCGGAAAGCTGTTAAATAAACCGCAAGGTATTACGATCGGCGATCATGTCTGGATCGGACAGCGCGCTGTTTTTTTAAAAGGCGCTTTCGTCGCCGACAATTCAATCGTCGGAGCTTCTTCCGTCGTTACCAAACGTTTTGATGAAAAAAATATTATCATTGCCGGCAATCCGGCCAAAAAAATCCGCGAAAATATCGAATGGAAGCGTGATTTTCAATAATCAATCGTTTAAATATAAAAAAAAGCTCCGTTTCCGGAGCTTTTTCATTAACGGGTGTGTTTTGCGGCAAGTTTCTGCGCCTGAACAAATCTGGCGGCCAATCCTTGATTTTTTACGGCTTCTCTGTTTGCCATAATTTTCTTTATTGCCGTCTGTTTGTTTTTTACGGGCGGTTTTGTCATTTCTTTGACACGCGGTTTAATCGTATTCGGACGCGTCGGAATACCGTCCAAAGCCTTTGAATCATCTTTACCCGTTAATTCTTTGCGAAATTCAAAAAACTTCTTCATCTGATCCATTGTAAATTCGGATACATTCAAATATTTTCCGCCGTTAAGAATTTCAGGATCATCTTTGAAATAATTTCCGTTTTTCGTCCATGCGATCTCGGCGATTGTTTTCTGCGCGGAAATAGACGTTTCAAACGTCATCGTTTCCCCTTTGCCGTTCGCAATATTACGCAGTTCCTGCTGCATCGGTTCCAAAAGATACCCTTCTTCATAAACGGATTTCGTCCCCAGCTGGTCGTACCAGGCTTTAAACGTATCAGTTAACAGGTTATTGCCCATCTGCGCGTCATTTTTAATCAGGGCATTTGTAAATCCTTTGGCGATTTCGGGATAATACTTATAAAATTCTTTTTTCGGCCCTTCGTCCCCCAGACGAAATAATTCTTCGCATGCGGAAGAAGCATACGCCTGCGCATCGGCTTCCATTGCGCGCATGTAAATCAGATTTGTTTTAACGTCCCATTTTTCTTCGCTCAGATCCGACGCGCGCGAAAACTGCCCCGCATGACGACATTCATGACACATCGTGCCGATCAGCTTGTCGTCCGAAAATTTCGGGTTCAAAGCAATCCTTTTATTAACGGGATCGGCAAAACCGAACGCCCGGTTTTCACCGCGGATAAAGTTGAAATGATATCCGTTATCCGCTGCAATCTGCAGCGTTTCAAGGCCCAGTTTGCTTTTGGCCAGACGATTGATCATGGAAATCATGCGCGGACGGTCTTTTTTCGGACAAGTCCTTAAATCAACATCAACCGCCGGTTTTTCATCGGGATAAACGACAGCGGCCCGCGCCGGCTGTTCAAAAGAATTTTTTACAGACATAAATGAATCCCCTTTTGAGAATGAAGTAAAAAAATGTTAGAAAAAATATTATTTTTTGTCAAATATTTTCTAAATTTTTCCGTCGTTTTTTCTTTCATTTCCCCGCGGACAACCGCGTTTATTTCATCAGGCGCCCCCATAAAAACATTCGGGCGGCACCGTTGCCGCCCGAATACGAAAAGTTTATCACCCGTTAACCGCTAAAATCAACGCCCCAGTTTTGCCCGGCGCGCAGCCAGCACGGCGTTCCATTTATCAATCGTGGTCCCCATGTCCATTGTCGGTTTCTGGTCACCGCGGGATTGCCCCATTTCCGGCAGTCGGCGGTTAAACGCGTCTTTGTGCGTCGGCATTGAATCAACGGAAGTATCCGCTTTAATGCCCATTTTTTCTTCACGTATTTTGAAAAAAGCCTGCGCGTCGGACTTTGTCCGTTCGCCGATGCTTAAAAAATGCGGATCGTTCAGAAAATCCGGATTTTCGCCGGCCAGATAATTCCCGTGCTTCGTCCACCCGATTTTTTCAACAACCTTTGCCGAATCCACATTGTGATAAAATGTGTACGTATCCTCATTTGTTCCTTTATTGAACTGTTCTATGGCATCATGCATCGGTTCAATAATGTAGCCTTCTTCATAATTCTGCTTTGTGCCCGTCTGGTCATACCAGCCTTTGAACACGCCGGCAATAACTTTGTCATTTAATTCGCCCTGTTCGGCAAAAGCCTTTTCATACGCGGCATAAATAGGCGGATAAAACTTCGCAAACGTCGCCAAAGGTCCTTTATCCCCCTGCATTTCCAATTCCTTGCAGGCCTTGACGGCATAAGCCTGAGCATCAGCTTCCTTGGCACGGGAAGCCCGAATAATCGAAGCGACATTCAGCTGATCGCGGTCAGGAATACCCTTCATGCGAACGCCCTGCCCCGCATGACGACATTCATGGCATAACGTGCTGACCAGCTTGTCATCAGAAGCCATAGGCCCCAGCCCGATATAATTATCGCCGCCGAAACAGCAGCCGAAACAGTTTGTCGCCGCATCTAAAAAGCCGAACTTATACCCTGCTTTCGCCGCAATTTCCAACGTTTCACGGCCCGCGTCCGATTTTGCCAGACGGTTAACAATATGCACCATACGGGGGCGTTCTTCGTCCGTGCAAAGCGAAATGTCAACATTAACGGTCAGCGCTTCTTTGGAATCATACGTCTGTTTTTCAACAGGCGCTTCAAAGGCTTTGCGCAAGAGATTTTTCTTTAACAGTTCCATTTTATCTTCCTTTTCTAACGCGCGCGTTTCGCTGCCGCCGTTTTCAAAACGGCCTGCCGCACTTTTTGTCCGGCCGCCTCCGCTTCGGCGGCATAACGCATTTTTGCGGCCAGAATACGGTTTTTGGCTTCAAACATACCTGCCATGGGTTTTTCACCCATTTTGGGACGATCCCGTTTCATTGTGTCGGGACGGACGGGAATCATATCTAAAGACGGATCCGGCGCCATACCTGTCAATTCCTGACGCAATTTAAAGAAATCGCGCATATCTCCCATCGTTTGTTCCGCCACGTCCAAAAATTTACCGCTTTCCAGGCGTTTCGGATCCTTGGTGTAATAATTTCCGTCCTTTGTCCAGCCGGCCATGGCAACGGCTTCTTCCGCACCCATTTTCTGTTTGTCGTAAAACAGTTTTTGTTCCTTTCCCTGTTTCAGATCGTAAATTTCCTTTGTCATCGGCTCGATCTGATAGGCCTCTTCATAAACTGTTTTTGTTCTCAGCTGATCATACCAGCCTTCGAACGTTTCGGTCATCACGTCATGCGTGATTTTATTGCCGGCGGCCCGATAAGCCGTATCAAACGCTTTTTCGATTTCAGGATAACGCTGCTTAAAAATGTCGTACGGCCCGGTTTCGCCCTGCAAAGCCAGTTCTTTGCACGACGTTACGGCATAAGTTTGCGCGTCGGCTTCCATCGCGCGGAAAGAAATCAATTCGGAACGCACGTCCATCACCCCGAAAGCTTCATGAGCGCCGCGGACGAACTGCCCCGCGTGGCGACATTCGTGCGCCAGAGTTCCCACCAGCTTGTCGTCCGATTCATTCGGATTCAAACGTACCCAGTGCCCGGCTTCGTCACAAGCGCCGCAGCAACGCACGCCGGGTTCGAAAAAGCTGAATTTAAAACCGTTGTCCGCCGCGATTTGCAATGTTTCCAAACCGCTGGGCGATTTTGCCAAACGGTTGACCAAAGCGATCATACGAGGCTGTTCTTCCTTTTTACATTCCGTCATATCAATATTAACGGCAGGAACCGCTGCCAAATCATAATCCCGGGAAACATTTGAATCAAAAATCTGTTGTAACGACATTGGAAACCTCATCTGAAAAACGACAGAGACATAGTAGAAAAAAGTGCGGATTTCGTCAATATTTTTTTTCGTTTCGGCCGTATAAAAAAGCGCCTTCTGAAAAAATGTATTATCATTTAAAATCAAATTGTTAACTTGATAAAATAATCTTCTTTCTTAAAAACAAAAAAAAGAAGATTATAGACGGAATTGCCCGCCGATTTTTCCGCGGACGAAAAATATCCCTTCCCCGTATGCGTTAACAATTGATACAGAAAAGGCCCCCGAAGCGGAGGCCTGTTTTTTATTCGGTTATCTGACATGCGCCAGGTTCGTGATGACCCGCGGATTAAGTTTCGGCCCTTTGATCGAAAAAGCCTGAGCGCTTTGCTTAAGCTGCTGATCCGAGTTTTCCAGATCAAAGCGGACTTTCAGCGTTTCCAGCGTCGGATCCGGCTTGACTCCCGTTTTCATTTCACGAACCTTGAAAAACAGCTTTGCGGCATGATAAGTCGCCGGATCAATCGACAACTTATCCTTATCATTCAAAACGTCCGGGTTTTCCGCCCAATAACACTTTCCGGCGGCATTTGAACAAAACATGTTGACGATTTCCCCGGATTCCGCCGTTTTATCATAAGGCGGCATTTCATCTTTCGTATTGCGCATGGCAAATTTCATCGTATCAACGACATAACCGTCCTCATAAGCGGTCATCATGGGAATATCCCGATACCAGCCGTTAAAAGCTCCCTGCAACATTTTATCCGTAACAGGTGAATCGGCCGAAGGCGCCGCCCGGACAAAATCAGCGGCGATTTCTACGGAATCTTCCGAAAATTCTTTCCACGGTCCCGCGTTTCCCGAATTAATGCGAATTTCATGACAGGTTGCAGCGGCCGCCGTTTCAGCGTCAGCCTCCATCGCGCGGGTGTACATCAATTCACTGCGCAGATTGAAAACACCGAAAGCGTCTTCCGCCCCGCGGGCAAACTGCTGGGCATGACGACTTTCATGCGCCAAAGTCGCCGTCAGCAATTCATCAGACAGCGCCGGGTTCAAGGCGATAATCCTGCTTTCCTTATCACAAAAACCGCAGGAATCTTTCTGGTTTTCAAAGATCAGCGTATAACCGTCCTTTGCCGCATCTTCCAGAACGGCACGGCCAAAAGGCGAATGACGGGCGATCGTGTTGATAAAGCTGGTTAAACGTTTTTCATCATTATAGCGTCTTTTTCCCTTGCGTCCTTGAATTTGAATATCGATCAGCGGCGCTTCATTCGGGTAATTGACAGAGGTATTTTTCGGCCCGTAAGCCTTTTTCAATACTGATGATGTTCGTTCCATAGCTTTGTTCCCTGATGTGATGACAAGAAGACTATAAAGGCTTATTGACAAAATGTAAATGGTTTTTTCGTCAATTTCACTTATTTTTTCACCACCCTTCAACACTTGGTTATTCAAGGATATTTTGCTGGACATTTGACAAAAAACAACATAAAATAAAGACAAAATAAGTTATTTTCAGGTGTTTTCATGACAATTCTTCAAACCGCTTTTTCTCCTTCCCCGGCGGAAACTTCCGTTTCCGAAACGGTATCCTCATATCCGTATGTCGTCGGCAACGATACCCGGCTGCATGAACTGATCAACATGCTGGGTACGACAAAATTAGGGGCGGAATTATTGAAAGACGCTGAAACGGCCGGCGTTCAAATTCAAACGGACGTTTTAAGAGGTTCTCACGGTTGCTATTCTTCTGAACAAAACGCGGTTCGCCTGAACGCCGGGGATTCTTTTGACCGCCAGGTTGTTACTCTGGCTCATGAATTGCGCCACGCCCAACAGTACAAACGGGGATTACAGCTTGATGCTTTTCTGGACCAACCGAAAGATTATCTGCATTCCCAGTGGATGATAGAAGCCGACGCAAACGTCGTTTCCTGTCTGGTTGCCTGGGATTTAAATCAACAGGGAAACGGCAAACCGATGCAAGCGTATGCCGAAGAAAACGGACATATCTTCACTCCCTTTGCCGCAGAGGCGGAAAAAGGTGGAATTCAGTCCGGATCAGCGCAGCGCGCGGCCTTTTACGGCTGGTTTACCGACATGTATATCCGCAGCGCTTATGAAAAAAATTATCTGCGCAACTTTGAATTCAAAAACCGCCGAGCAACCTCTCAGGAACGTAAAAACGCTCTGCAGCGCCCTGTCAGCCTGACCGATAATATCGCCAAAGTCTGTTTGGTTGACAACAAACAATATCTGTCCGCTCAGGAAGCTTCGGCTTTTTTTGCAAAACCGGAAATGAACAGCGTGCAGCATGAAACATACTGGGCGATTTTCCGGCATTTGCGCGACGTCAAAGGGTATGATTTTTTGGCAAAACCGGAAGATGTCATGAAAAAAGAAGGCAATCTGACGATCCGCGAATCGTATTACGATATTCAGCGTCCGTCATTGGAACAGCGTCAGACACAGGCCGCAGCCAAAATTGCGGCACACAAGGAAAAACATTCCGTATCCGCCTTGACGGCGGCTCTGGTCGCAAAACAGAAAAATATGTTGGAAAAATAGTTGAAAAAGATCGCGTTTCAGGCATATACTGAAAAGAGTGATAAATCATTTTTCCGTAAAGGAGGGGATTCTTTCTCTTTTTGCCAGAAGAGAACTTTTTAGTATTGAGTTTTCGTCTGTTGTCCGGTATCTTAACGGCGAACAGATGATTTTGTGTTTATCGGAGAATATTCTCCCTTCTAAAAAAAGGATGTGATTTTTATGGTACAGGTTATTGTACGTGACAACAATGTTGATCAGGCTTTAAAGGCTTTAAAAAAGAAAATGCAGCGCGAAGGCGTTTTTCGTGAAATGAAACTGCGCCGCAATTTTGAAAAGCCGTCTGAAAAGAAAGCCCGCGAAAAAGCGGAAGCTGTCCGCCGTGCCCGCAAGCTGGAACGCAAGCGTTTGGAACGTGACGGTTTTTAAAAAAACAACAAAGCCCCCGCAAAACGCGGGGGTTTTTCATATCCGGTTCCCCGCCTCCCGCCCGCACCTTTATCATTCACACAGACATTCAAGCAGATGTTCTTTTTACAGAAATTTTTCCGGTGTTTCAGTGCACATTCTTTTAACCGATCTGTCGGATTCTCCAACCTCCACTTTTTTGCGACAGAAACCGGGCGATATAAAAAGCTTCGATAACTATTCCCATTGAGGCTCCATGTATTTTGCTGTTAAATAAAAAACAACAGCAAAAAATAAATCACCGCCGGAGAAAAAATTTTTAATAAATCCGCGAAACAAAAAATCATATCCCTGCCCTATTTCAGCTTTTTTCCTACCGATATCAGGATTAACAAAAACAAGATATTTCTTTTTGATAAATTATTTTCTCTTCCGGACTATTCAACAACAGTATTATTATTCGTCCGATGCGTATTGTTCTCTTTGTCAGTTATCGGAAACATATAACAGATTTTTTAAAATTCTGATATAAAAGACATCTGTCGGAAAAATAAAGACGAATTACTTTTTAATTCATTGAAGGAAAAGCCCATGCAAAAATTTTTAATTTTATTATTGCTGATGACAGGAGGTTGCTCAGACATGTTTATTCAGGAAATTTCCCCGTCAAAAATACAGCAAAATGATTTGATTTTAGACGTTCGCACCGACAGTGAACATGACGAAACCGCTTTGGTTCAGGAACACTGGCAGGTTCCTTTGGAAGAATTGGACGCGGAAACTTTTGTCCGTGAACATAATCTGGACGGGTCAAAGCCGTTATATCTGCTCTGCCGTTCCGGCAGACGAGCCAAAGAAGCCGCCAAAAAATTTAAACAAGCCGATTTTGACAATGTCATCGTTATCCGGGGCGGCCTAATCGAAGCTGAAAAAGCCGGGCTGAAATTGAAAAAAGCCCCTTAACCGGCGGCTTTTTTCTTTTTGTCAATTTTTTCGAAATTTTCGACTATTTCTTGACAGCCTCTTCGGATTCATGTTATAAAAGAAAATCATGCATAAGAGGTTTTCCATGGATAAAACGGCATTAAACGAACAAGCGCAGAAAAAAAACAAAATTTCCGCTAAAAGAGCGGAAGAAATCAAAGTATCCGGACAAATTGCCGCGGTTTTGAAACGCGAATGGGAAGAATTAGCGAAAAAACAGGAACAGCGCGGTATAAAAATCAGTGCGAGCAGAAAAATCAGCTCAGTTACACTGACAAAAAACCGCCGCGGAAAAATATCCGTTCAGGTTAACATGCAAAACGGTGCGCGTATGCTGGATAACGCTCGGGAAAAACATGTCGTTAAATTTAAAGAGAAAGCGCAGAAAGTATATTTCCGCGCCAAGATAGAGGAGCTGTTAAAGAAAATCAAAGAATACGGTTATGCCGCGGTAGAAGGCGAAATCCCAGCCGAATTAAAAGAAGCCGTTTTAAGAGCTATGGAAAAAGCGAATATTTCGACTTCTTATAGGGGTGACAAAGTCGAAGCCGAGACCGCCAGACAGGCTTCGCAGCGGGCGGCTGAAGCGGCAGACAAAATGTTTAATAATACCATATCGGGAATGGCCGGAGCAGCTGGATTCGCAGCAGCTAATATGGTAATTAAAGCGGAAGGCGGTTATCTGCACGATGCTTCTGGGAATAAAATTAAGGCAACTCCTCGCTTAGAAAAATTATTAAATGAAGGCGTTAATATTTTTCTGCCTTCAATCCCTAATAACATTCCTAAGAATATCAAACCTTTGGTTGAAGAACAATCCGGGACCGTATTGGACATTGCAGCCAAAGCCGCAAAAGATATAAAAGATCTTTCCAGTATCGGACAAAATTACATCGGATCAATGTCTGCAACTGCGATAACAAAAGACGGCAGAAAAATAAAAGGCGAAGCTTCTGCTTTAGCTACCAAGAATATTGTACAAAAAGAACTCTTAAACGCGATAAAACTTTTGCGAAATGGTGAAGACGACAGAGCAAGAAAACTTTTAAACACGCAATTATCTATTTTACAGCATAATAATATTATTCCTAAAGAAGTTACGGAGTTTCCTCTAGATAAACTTGATGCGGCACAGGAATTTTTCATGAATAACGCCAGCCAGCTTAAAGAGCGTGGGGTTGCCCAGTACTTTTCTGAAGAAGGGAAAAAAGAGTATTATCAAAATAAAGCAACAGAAAAAGAAGAAAAGAAACGGCTGCAGAATGAAGGCATTTACGAGAAAAACAAAGAAATCTGCAAAGAAGCAGCTAAGCTTCCGACGTTGATTTCTGAAGGAATCAGCGGAAAAAAAGAGCTTTCAAATTATACGTTTTCAGATGTTGTCAATGATCTTAGAGTACATCGTAAAGGTGGATATCAAGCATCAGAGGAAGAAAAGAACCTTTCTTACCTGCTAAGCATTGAACGGGGAAAAGCATCTTTAGATAAAACAGATAAAATTCCTGCGGATATTAGTAAAAAATGCATAGATACGCTTCATGTCTTCAGCGAAGAAAAAAGGAAGAATCCGCAACTTGATTTTGAGCGTTTCTTAGAAAAAAAAGGAATTAAGCCGCCTGAACCGAAAGCAGAAAAACATATTTCCGGCGACAAAGTAAAAACCGCAAGTAACGCGGCAAAAGAGGCTTTGTTGGCGCCGGACAATGCGGTATCCGCCGAAAAAATCCGGCAGGCTAAAGCTGTTTTGGACAAAGAAGCTAAGGGTGAACCCCTATCCGGAAAAGAACAAAACCTTTTGAACTTTGTCCATCAGACATTCCCAAAAATACCTGAGTTAAAAAAAGAAGATCTGGAAGATCCGAAAAACCGCAAACAGTTAGCGGCAATGCTGCAATGCAATAAACATTATTCAAATCTGCCGAAAAAAGAAATCTCTGTTACCAAGCAGGCTGAAAAAATTCAGCCGTCCAAAGAATCCGTTGCCAAACAGTCTGTCCCAGCATCAAACGCTCCAAGCAAACAGCCGCAACAGACAAAAGCGAACATGACAGAAAAAGAACGGGTGATCAGCAAAATAAAAGAAAATATGGAAGCATATAAAGTTAACCCCGCGTCTGAAAAACAAAACGCTGCTAAAAAATCCGGACTGCAGCAAAAATTACAGAAAAATCAGCAGCCGGCAAAAACCCCTGCCCGGCCGGCAGTTATTTCTCCTGCTGTTCAAGCGGCTTTGCTGAAAAAGAAAGAAGAGATGTCCCGATAAAAATCCTTTGACTATCTGAAAAATTCCCGAACGCCGGTATGTATCATTTGTGCCGGCGTTTTTATTTCCTGATTTTCGTGAACAAACTACTTTTACTCTTCCGGCCTTTTTTAACCGGCTTTAACCGGTTGGATTTTTATAACACATTGAAAATAAATAAAAATTTTGAATACAAAATTCAAAGCAGTCTGTTGCGCCAGACGGCAAGAATGGATTGTCGCGTCCAGCGACCTTGTAACGTAAAGATCTCTAAACCCTTTTCCCCTTCTTGCTTTTACAAATTGTTACAATGCCGTTTAAGCTGTTAAAATAAACGGCTTAGGGCGTCAGAACCAGCCGCGTTGTGTATGGCGGCTAATAAATTCGCCGGATCTGTCCTTAACGGGCGAATTTCGACGAATAAGGAGCCGAGCCGTCTCTAGACATAAACGGTTTCTGATTATATGGACAAGGATTTTACTCGGTTTCGTTTGTTTTCCCTCCTTGTTTCTTGTTGTCTTCAACATATTGATATTCCTTAATAAATCCGCTTTTCTGCCTTTGGAAGCCAAGTGCGGACATTTTCTGTTTTGAACGGATTTTTTCTCCGCTTTGTTACCCGTGTGTTACCCAGATAAAGGAGAAGAAACGATGAATATCAACAAATCTTTCATAAACGATCTGCGTTTTGACGGTGCGGAAAAAACTTATTTTGACGATTCCCTCAAAGGCTTCGGCGTTCGCGTCCGAAAAGATTCCGCCAGTTATATCGTGATGTACCGCAACGCTTACGGAAAGCAAAAGAAGATGACGATTGCGAAAACATCTCAAATCACACCGACGCAAGCGCGGGAAGAAGCAAAACAGGTTCTCGCCCTTGTTGTTCAAGGGAAAGATCCCCAAAATGACAGAATTGAAAAAAGAAAGGCTTTGACGGTTGCGGAACTGGCGGACGCTTTCTATGAAAAAAGGAAAATCCGCATTAAACCGAATACGCGCACAGATTACGAAAACCATATCCGCAATCACATCAAGCCCTCTATCGGCAAGATGATCGTCAAAGAAGTTTTGCGAGGCGATATTCAAAGGCTGTATGACGACCTGCTTTCCGGATCATATGTTAAAGAACGTTTCAAACGTGAAGATCATAAATTCATTGCAACGGCAAACAACTGCCTGTGCGTTTTAAGCGGTATGTTTGAGTACGCCATTGACAACGGCTTGATGGAACATAATCCGTGCCACAGAATCAAAAAATTACCGAACAATAAACGGGAAATCTTTCTGGACGAGAACGGTTTGAAACGGTTGGGAGACGCTTTGCGACAGAGCAATTATCTTGACAAATACGCGTTAAATTCCGTTCGATTGTTGGCTATGACCGGTTGCCGGTGTAACGAAATTATGACGCTGAAATGGAAATATATAGATTTTGAATCGCAAGTGTTTCGGTTGCCCGATACGAAAACGGGAGCGCAAAACCGACCTTTCGGAATAGCGGTAAAGAACCTGTTGTTAAAAATGAAGACGGAAATCCGCCCTGAAAATGACGAAGATTTTGTATTCCCCCGCGTAAAGAAAACGGCTGACGTCGCAAAAAACATCTTTAAAAGAACCATCAAAAAATATCCGGGGTTGGAAAATCTTTGCGCCCACGCATTGCGGCACAGTTTTGCTTCCATGGCGGCGGCTTTGGGGTATTCCGATGCGATTATCGCGGGACTGCTGGGGCATAAACTGCATACGATTACGAACAGATACACGCATCTGACGGATAAATCGCTTATCCAAGCCGCAGATGTCGTCAGTGAAAAAATCGCGGAATTGATAGGGATATGAGTAAAAACTATTTCAAAAAGAACTCGATTTATGCTATAAAAATACATATATCGAGGAAAAATTAAAATGAGGTTGGACTCTTATAAAAAGCTTCTGGCGTTAGGGTGCTTCGGTAGGAAACAAGCCGAAGCCCTTTGGCGCAAGAACGCCTCCAAGTATTTGGACGATGCTTTGAAGCAAGGCTTGATCCGCCGTATCCGAAAGGATTTATACGTTTCCGTCAGCTTGGAAACGCATCAGCCGACCGTGAACAAGTTTGAAATCGCGTCCCGCGTTTCCCCGACAGCGTGCGTTTCCCATCACGCGGCTCTGGAGTTTTACGGATACGCCAATCAGGTCTTTTACGATATGACGTTTATCAGTCAAAGCAAAGTCAAACCGTTCGAGTTTGACGGCTTTTCGTATCGTCAAATCTTTTCCGGCATTTCCGAAGGTGTTTCGGAACAAAACGGCGGGCGCATGACGGATTTGGAACGCTCCGTTTTGGACTGTATCGACGCTTTTGAAAAGGTCTGCGGTCTGGAAGAATTAGAAGCCTGTCTGGATATGATTCCGTCGTTGGACGAAGACAAATTGCGGCGTTATCTGCCTTTATACGGCAAGGCGTTTTTGTATCAAAAGGCGGGGTATTTATTGGAAAAGCGTCAATCAGATTTGAAACTGTCGGACGAGTTCTTTGATTTTTGCCGCAAGGAAGTCGCTTCCCGCCGTTATCTGGAAAAAGGGACGGTATTGAACAAGCGTTGGAATCTTTACGTTAAGGAATAGAAAGAATGTTGAATAAAGCCTTTATCGGGCAAAAAGCCGAAGAACTGAATTTTAACCGCGACACGTTGGAAAAGGTATTCCGGCTGACGGAGATTTTAACGTTTCTGAACGCCGACGCGCTGACGAAAGACTGTCTGGCGTTAAAGGGCGGAACGGCGTCAGCCTGCCGATTTTCGATTTGCCCCGCCTGTCGGTCGATATAGATTTGGACTTTACGCAAAACATCGGACGTGAAGAAATGCTGAACGTCCGCGAAAGCCTTAAAACGACGTTACAAAAATATATGACCGCGAACGGCTACGATTTAAGCCCGAAATCGAAGTTTTCCCACGCTTTGGATTCTTTTGTGTTCACTTATACGAACTGCGGCGGCGTCAAAGACAATATCAAGGTGGAAATCAACTATTCTTTGCGGGCGCACATCTTGCCGGTCGAGCAAGTCGAAACAACTGTTCTGGGAAAAGCGGTCGGCATCCGCCGGTTGGCAAAAACCGAATTGTTCGCAAGCAAAATCGTCGCTCTGTTGTCCCGAACGGCTCCGCGCGACTTATACGACATTCACAATATGATTCGGCAAAGCGTGTTTTTCGACGAAGAAAAGGAATTGCTGAAAAAATGTGTCGTATTTTATCGGGCGTTAAACGACAACACCGCAGACACGTTTGATTTGTCCGTCATTGACGCTTTGAAGCCGTATGAGATCAAGACGATGTTGTTGCCGGTCATTCATCGCAAAGAGTTCGTCGATTTACCGCAGATGAAACAAACCGTCAAAGAATATCTGTCGGATTTGCCGATACTGACCGATGAAGAACAAGCGTTTCTGCGGGATTTTGAGAACAAACGCTATTCGCCCGAAAAATTGTTTTCCGATACGGAAATTCTCAACCGTATTCGCTCCCATCCGATGGTAGAATGGAAGATGAGAGAAGGGAATTTGAAAAAATATTGATAAGTTTGAAAAGTAATTATATATACTTCGTTAAAATCAAATTTTATTTCTCTCTATATCATTTATTTTAAAAATAATTTCTTGAGCCTTTTGAGAACAAGGAAATCCTTTTTGTATACAATAGTTACAGACGTCTAAAAGATTATATTTAGCGCGATTTCTTTTGTTTGAAAAGATGCGATAAAACGACCTATATTCCCTATTATTGATGAATAATGCTGTATAAGCAGCATCAATAGCATTTTCCATATCCGTATATTTTTGTTCACCTTCTTCTAAAGCAAACAATCTGGATGAAATAAATGCTTTCGTCAAAGTTGCTTTATAGAAAAGAGAATCATCATTTCCTGCATTTTGTATAGCACTTTGCACATACCCAAAAGCGTCACACAAATCATCCAAATCGCTTCGTGAGTTGTGAGAAATACTTTTTGCCCTTTGCAACCAAAAATGTCCATCATCATATAAGAACTCTTCTAAATCTGAATATAAATCTGTAATAATAGATGCAGCATTTTTAAAAATTCCGTTAAGATTGTCGAAAAGAATACAATTTTTTAAAACATCTTTTTTAAAATTATCTTTTTTAAAACATTTTACTATATCAACAATCGCTTTTATAACAAGCTCTCTTTTAAATTCAAGCAATAACGACGTTAAATACGCCTTACTGTTGTGCACGATTTTTTCGGATGAATGAGAATACGCCTCAAAGCGTTCAGTTTTTTCTATTTCGACAAGATTATCGGTTTTAGATACGAATTTTCGGAGGTCTGACGAACTAAAATTCAACCTTTGCGCATCAGCTGAATAAATCTTATCACAAACGTCTAATAAAAAAATTAGCTTGTATTCCTTTTCAGTATACTTCTCCTTATCTATATTAAAGTAATTAAAATAACGAAACCTTTGCTCATCTTTAATTCTAAAAAGATAATCAATATTATACTCTGATGGTTTTCTTTTATAAAGAGAATACCTTTTTGCTTTATCTTCAAATTTATTAATTTCATTTTGACTGAAATATGGCAACAACTCAACGAGATCAGCCTGTAATCTATCCAGCAAATCATTAGAATTAATTGCCATTACGAGCTTATTTCCGTTGTTTATTATAGTGTCCTTCTCTTCTTTTATCTTATCATATATAGAAGGAGTTATAGAATTACTATCAAATAAAAATATAGTGTCTTTTGTGTTTAAAAAAAGATTTGATACCACATTTGAGTCCACTTCACAAAAAGAGGGGAAGAAAATAATTTGCTTGTTCTTAATTTTATTAACCAAGGACGCTAAGACATATGTTTTTCCAGAGAAATGTCGGCCTTTTAATAAGATAAAATTATTGTCTTCAAGCTTTGATGAAATCTCGTCAACACAATCTCGTTCTATATGCAAATGTGTTAGATTAAATAAATTGTTTTTATCATCAAACAAACGATTCCCACAAAAGTAAGCGAATGTGCCTTCTTTATCATTAGATGAAACAAAATTTATTGATGGGTTTTTGTATTTATAATCATCAATAATTTTTTTATTATTTATTATCTTTATCAAACGACTATAAAAATCATCAAACGAAGAAATGCATATATATTCATTTATCCCATGAGCTTCTAGTCTTCTTTGATATTTACTATCTGGCTCTTTGTTTGTTATCCATACTCTTTCGACATTCTTTTTATCATTTTTTACAGAAGAATAAATATGTTTTAAATCCATTTCATCTTTTAAAGAACATCCTATAAATAATAAATTCTTTTCATTATAGTCCGCCTTTAATAAATTCAAAAGAGTTGCATTTTCATCATTTAATAAATAACTAAGATATTGCTCTTTATCGAATACAATAAAATTTTTCTTATAGAGAGTATCGCTTAAAGCATCCCCATGTATTTTATAGACAACCTTTAAATCTTGCTTAGGTTCTATATCATTCTGAATAACAACGGGGCAAAAATCTGAATTCTTTTCTATTCCATCATCTATATTTAGTGTATACGCATATTTCCATTTTAAGTTTAAAAAATCTTTTTTTAAATCTTCAAGGCAAACACTCGTAAAATAATCTTGGAGGAACTTTTCTCTTTCTTCTTTTGAAACTTTATCGAAAAATAAAGAAGCGACTTCAAAGAAATCGTCTTCTAATTCATCATCTTGAAGCCCCTTTTTTAACAAAACACTATTCATCATCCGGATACAGTCGTCAGCATCTGGAACATTTCCATTTTTAGCCTTACATCCTTTAGTAAAGCCTGCTCCAAAAAAAGGAACTACGCTATTCGTTTCAAACCACTGTGAAATTTTTTGAAGACCGTTTTCTAAATCTATCTTTGTTAAAGACATAAAAATTCTCCATCCGAAATCCCTTTTGAAAAGGATAGATTAAAACATTTGTTTTGTCTATCATTTTAGTGCTTTATGTGACGCCCCATATAATTTTGGACAGGAAAAACCATTTAAATTTGGACAGCTAAACTGTTCCCGAAGCAAGGGGAACAGCCATGAACAGCGAAGAGAAGAAATACAAAAATTTAATGAAACAAGGTTTGAGTATTCGGACTGCATCCCGAATACTCAAAATCGCGTCGAGCACCTTGGCGTATCGCTTGAAGAAGCCGGCAACGCAAGGAACGCTGACGCATGGAAACACGGGCAAAAGCAACCATCCGTTCCGTCCCGATAAGCAGAAAATCCTCCGCATAGCGCAAGAAAAATATCCGGCGTTCGGCATTTCTCATTTATGTGAACTGCTAAGAGAACGAGAGGGAATATCCGTTCCCAAAGAAACGTTGCGACGTTGGTTGAAACGTCCTCGTAAATACCACCCCAAAAAGAAACGGATACGCCGCGAATGTTCTCCTTGTTTTGGAGACCTGTTGCAAATAGACGGTTCTTTCGATGTCTGGTTCGGACAGGAAAGAACGTGTTTGATGAACATTGTTGACGACGCCACAAACATTTCCCGGCTTCATTTTGAACGCGAAGAAACCATCGTGTCCGCCTGCCGGTGCGCGTGGAGTTGGTTTCAACAATACGGTGTTCCAAGAGCCTTCTATGCGGACGGACATCTCGATCCCGATAAAGAGCATAACTTCTTTACGATGATGTGCGAAATCTTGAGAATACGCGTCATTCTGGCTCATTCCCCTCAAGCCAAAGGTCGGGTCGAACGATACAACGGCGTTCATCAAAGACGCCTTATCCCTTTAATGAAACTTGACGGTGTGCTGGATATGGAAAGCGCAAACAAATATCTTGAACAATATGTGCTTGCTCATAACAAAAAGTTCTCAAAGCCCGCTAAAAACGGCGACGCTCATACGCCTTTGCCTGACTGGGTTAAAGATATCGACGATGTGTGTTTCGTGGAAGTTCAACGCAAAATCAACAATGATTGGACTGTTTGCTATAAAGGCAAAACCTATCAAATCCCTCCTATGTCCAAACGCGCACCCGCCGTCAAAAAATGTACCGTTAAAGAGACACTTTCAGGACATATCTCCATCTCTTACAGAGACCGCTCTTTCCCTGAAGTTTTGCCTATCCATACTGTCCAAAATTAAATGGGTTTTAACATCATTTTAGTGCTTTATTATAATTTTTTTAACTAAATACTGGCAGCATATTGCGAAATGGATGAGCATTTTTTTGGACTTCAACCTTTGGATATTAACATCAATCTTTCCTTTAGCTTATCCGTATCTTTTGTTTCGCATTCCCAGATGACGACGACGTTCCAACCTTGTTCTTCAAGCTGTTGGGAAACTTCTTCAAAGCGTTGTTTATTGCGTTCGATTTTGTCTTTCCAAAAGTCGGCGTTGCTTTGAGGAAGACGTGATTTTTTGCAGTTTTCGTGTCCGTGCCAAAAACAGCCGTGAACAAAGATGACGGTTTTATATTTTTTCAAAACGATGTCGGGCTTTCCCGGCAGATTTTTTTGGCACAAGCGAAAGCGGAACCCCATCGAAAACAAAATGGAACGAACGATTTTTTCCGGCTTGGTATCTCTTGAACGCACTCGCGACATAATAAATGAACGGCGTTCTTTTGATATGTTGTCCGTCATTGATTGAAACGTATTTGCAGATTCAGGTTTATAAACAATGAACCGCGTTCATCGTAAATAGAGCCAAACTTGTGCCGAGAACAGCTAGGCGTATCAAATTTGGTGTTATTGAACAGGTAATCTTTAAAAGCGTCTTCATTGTATAAATGATAACAAACCAACTTACCGTCGTTGCGCACGACGATATAACCGCCGTAAGCGGACAGTCTGTCGTTCCACGGCGTTTGCGGAACCATACCGAGCGCGACGATTTTCAAAAAGTTTTTAACTTTTGATGTGATTTGATTTCTATTTAAATCGAACTCGTCGTTTTGAGCCGCCAACTCGCACAATGTTTCTATTTCCGAACCGTTGCCAAGATAATAATCCACAAGCATTTGCGCGATAATATTCGGTAAAACGGAATCAACCGTTCTCAAATTTTCCTTAAATGTCGAACTGCTCATACCGAAAAAATTCAATTTGCCTCCCGTTTCCAAGATGGCGTTTAATCTGTCCCTGATTTTTCTGTGAGAATCAATAGAGTTTATTTCGTCGATATCACCATCGAAGCCGGAAATTTTATAAATAAAATTCGTTCCGCCTCCGCTTGCGTTTAACAAAGTAGAAGCTCCACCGACTTGGGATTTAATGGAAAAACCGCAAGGATCCGTTTCCGATATAATGTCGTTTTCGACCGTTGCGGTCAGATCCGATTTTTCGTCCGCAGGTGCTCTGATTCTTGATAGAAAAAATTCTTTCATCAAATCTTCCGCTTCTGGAATCGAAAAAGTGCCGGTAGCTTCCTTAATTCTATTAAAAATCCTTTTTGTCTTTGCGGACAATCCGATCGTCGAAACGATTTTTTGCCTGTCGCCGCCGCGGATTATAACCTTCTCTCTTTCTCCCAAATCATACGTTATCAAACGTCTGGGAGTATCTTCCCGAAATATTTTCAGAAACTTATAAAATCTATCTGTCGGTCGCAAATCGTTGTCAGCCGCCGCAATTTTATTGTTCGCAAACAGACTGTATAAAACGTATAATTCAGACCATTCCCCTTTATTCGCTCGTAGCATTACTATTCCCCTTTATACATTTGATTATTTCTTTCGCTACGGCTTCCACAGCAGGAACGGCAACGGAATTGCCAAGCTGTTTCATCGCTTGAATTTCGGATACGGGAAACTCGAAACTTTCAGGAAAGCCTTGCATTTTTCGTCCCTCTTTCGGAGACAAGCGGCGAATTTCGCCGTCAACAAGATAAGTGTCCCAATTTCTGCGGTCGTTTATCCCCGAATGCCGTCCGCCGACGCGCAACGTATAACCGATTTTTTTATCGACGCGACCGCCGAAAACGTCGCTCATCGTCATTGTCAGTTTTATTGGTTCCGGAAACTTAAAATCTATGCTTTTGTTTTTGAAACCGACCATAAACAGTCTGGGACGATGTTGCGGAACACCGAAATCGGACGCGAATACAACCTTATAAAAGAACGAATATCCCAATTCCTTTTCAATTACTTTTTTTATGGTTGCGAAAGTTTCGCCGTTGTTATGGTTTAGCAGTCCGCGCACGTTTTCGATAAAGAACGCTTGCGGCTGTTTTTCTTTCAATATTCGCGCAATATCAAAAAACAAAGTTCCGCGCGTTTCATTAAAGCCCTTTTTCAATCCCGCTTGTGAAAAGGGCTGACACGGGAAGCCGCCTGTCAAAATATCGAAATCAGGAATATCTTTTGCATCGATTTTTGTTATATCTCCAGCAAAAAAGCCTTTTTTAAACAATGACGGAGAAATCTTCTTAAAATTATGCTCGTATGTTTTTCTGGCGAATTCGTCCCACTCGGAAGCAAAAACGCATTTTGCACCGCATTTATGAAAAGCTAAATGAAAGCCTCCGATACCGGCGAATAAATCTATAAAAGTGATTTTCGACACCCGAATCCTCTTTTTTAGTTGCTAAAAAATCCGAGGAGATCGGGTAAAAGCGTTTTCTAATCTTTCCCAATCTAACCTTCGTTAGGTCGGGAAAAATCCGTTCCGCAGAAAGCGGCGGAATATTTAAAAGGTTGATATTGCCGGAAACGTTTAGTAAACTTCAGCCTAACGAACGTCAGACTGGGAAAGAAACCTGTAAATCGAGCTTTTACCGACGCCGTGTTTTCGTGCCGTTTGAATGACGGACAGACCGTTTGACAAATCACTTAAAATCTTGTCTTCCTTGCCGTCCAGAACGTGCTTTTTATTGCGGCTTCCCGTCGCCCGTCCGAGATGTTTGCCTTCGGATTTCAGGCGGTTCAACGCTTCTTTCGTTCGTTGGGAAATCAATGTCCTTTCGACTTGCGCGACCATAGAAAACACGAACGCCAACAACTGCGATTGAATGTCCGCTCCCAAGCGGTAGTTTTCCTTGACCGTCCAGACTTGCACCTGTTTCGTCATACAGACGTTCAAAATCGTCATCACGTCCAGAATGTTGCGTCCGAGCCGCGACAGTTCCGAACAGATCACGACGTCGCCTTTTTTCAGCCGCTTTAACGTCCGCCCGATTTTCCGTTTCGCGAAAACGACCGTTCCGCTGATCGTTTCGTTGATCCATACGTCTATGGCGAGATTTTTGTTTTCCAGAAAACGCTCTATTTCAAAGCGTTGGTTTTCCGTTGTCTGTTTGTCCGTGCTGACTCTGATATATCCGTAAAGCGTCATCGTTCGATTTCCCTCCCTTTTTCCTTTGTTTGTCGGGGTTGTTTGCGTTCGACGGTCAGGTTATAGACTTTGCGCCAAGCGGCTTCGATGTCGATACGGGGATAGGCTAACGGGGAAGTCATACGGGCGGCGATCTCGTCGCGGGCGTTGAGTATGGTTTCCCTGTCTTTCGGCGTCAGGCGGCAGTTCCGGCTGTTCAGCGGTTCTGCCGACGCGTTCTTCGCGCTTCTTTTCCCGAACACGTCCGGTTTGTTGTTCGCATACCAGAACGCCGTGCGCGAGTTTTCCGCATACATTTCCAAAAACAGAACGGACGCTTTGTTTCCGTCCTCAAATCCCTGCGCCCAAACCTCCAGAGCTTCCGGCTTGTGTTCCAATTCGGGACGCCTTTGTAAAAACGGTATCGGTCGAGGTCCCTTGTCGCGCAAAACAATGTCTTTGTTCTTCTCATACCATTTCGGGACTTGCCGTTCCAAAAGCGACTTTTTGATCGGGCGATCCATATCAAACCTTTGCCGGACAAGCGTGTTTTCCAAACGGATACCGTAAGACTTTGCAACTTCAACTTGCCTTTGTCGCAACGCTTGTATATCTTTGCGGTCGAACGTCAGCCGTTCCCCGAACTCCGTTTCATTCCTGATAATGACGTGAGCGTGACGGCTTCCTTGTTCCGTGTGAACGGCGATAAAATACTTCGCCCCTTTCTCGCGATACGGACGCATAAACTCGTCCATAAAAGCCTCCGTCTGACGGACGGATAAATAAGCGGACTTCGGGAAAGAAACGACAAATTGCGTCGTCAGCCGCGTTTTGCGTTGCCCTTTGGTTTTGCTTTCGTTGCGCTTGTCGATCTCCGGATTGAAACGCCATTCTTTAACGGCTTTTTCAAAGTCTGCCGGTTTAACTTCGTCGCCTCTTTCATCAAGAACGCGCGTTTCCTTGCCGACACCGTCCGACTCTTGCTCGATATAGCTTAAACTCGCGACAACGGCGCGGCTTGTATAACTCCGTCCCGTGATTTTGACGAACGCCTGACGATAGCCCGAACCGCGCCCGATGGTTTGTTCTGGAACGTAAATGCCTCTGACGTGTTCGTCCAAAAAGTCATAAGGGCGTTTTCTCATTCAATCCCCGCATCGCTTCCAAAGCCTTTTCTTTCACTTCGGAAAGCTCTTTTATCAGACTCATCAATTCCTTGACCCGTTTCGCGTTTTTCGGGTCGGCGTTCAAAGCTTTGACGGCTTGGTTCAGATTGACGCCGATCCTGTGCGTTTCAAAGGCAAGACGTTTTAATGTTTCCGCTTCCTTGCGCGTCGGCAGTCTTTCTTGGTCGATATAGGCGCAGAGCAGTTGCCGCAGGACAAAAGAAAGCGAGCGTCCGAAGTGCTGTTGCGCTTCCTTTTTTAACGAAAGCCCGACCCGAAACTTGATAAACCCGTTCAAGTCGTCAGACTTGTGCCGCGCAGTGCAGGAAAGCTTCGTGGGCACATTGTGGACACCCGCAGCGTTTCCTGCACTCGCTTCTTTTGATGTTTTCGACGATCCGAAAAACAGCTTCGAAAAGCCCGTCATTTGTCATCTCCGTCGCAAGGGATTCCCGTTGACGAGAATATCTTGGACAGTCGCCGTTCGATCCATTCGTCCAGATCTTCGACTTTGTAAATCACGCGCATCGTGCCGAACTTGCGGAACTTCGGACCGCCGCCGACGCAAGCATATTTTGCCAACGTCTTCGGGCTGACCGGCAAGCCTTTCTTTAAGCAGTATTCGGAAGCCTGTCCGCGCGTCAGGTATTGTTTTTCTTCAGTCATATTCATTCTCCTCAAAAAAGTTAAACGCGGTCATTCGCGTCAAAACAAATTTGAACGGAGGAAAAAGACTCAAAACAGAGGGGACAGCCTTGTTTTTTTATTCAAAAACAAGGGGGACTATGTTTTTTACGGCTAAAACAAGCCGTTTTTCATCAGAAAAAAATATTCAATCGGAAACGGTGTGGCGGAGGTTTTCGTCTTTCTTTCCGACGGGACGACCGCCTTTTGATTTGTGCGGCAGGACACCCAACAACGCTTCGATTCTTTTTTCGGGGACGGCGGGCGCGCGCTTCACGATTTCCTGACGCAATTCGGCGGCGGAATATTCCGCGAAACGGTTTTCCAAATCCAAAGCGACGTAAATATCACGGCATAAAGTATAATACAAAGACGCGTTTTGCGGGTCGTATTCGCCGACGTTCAAATCCTTTTCCGAATACACCGCCTTTTCCCATTCGTATTCGCACTCAAAATCGGGTTTGTTCTTCGGCGGGAACTTTTCCAAAACGTCCTTTGTTGAAATCTGAAGCTCCTCCCATCCCGTATAACGGCGATATAGCGGCGACAACAACTTGGCAAAGAATTTGTCTTTAATGGAGTGGTTTTTATAAGTGATAAACACGCGGTTGGCGGGCAAGTCGAAACGATACGAGCCGAGTTCCCGGTTGATGTCGGGCGTGATCCCGATTCTCCCGTCAACGATTCCTTTGTCTTCCAAAGCGGTTTTCAGGATTTTGTTCAAAACGGAGGACGGTGTTTGCACCGGCAAATAACTGTCTTTTTCAACGAAGCGACAAGAGGCGGCTTCTTCGGCGGGAATAAAGTCGATATAAAGCTGTTTTTCCGGACAATACTTGCGTTTTAACCGACGGTATTGCTCGATCCGGTAATGCGGTTTCAACATTTTGAACGCGAACGGAGAACCCGAAAGGGAACAAGCCGTCAATCCCGCGGTCAAAGGACTCTCTTTTATCAGATTGTCGATTTTGCGCTTGAACAAAGAACAGCCGATAAAGCCGATCAGCGTGACGACGCTTATAAAAGGCAAAGACAGCAACGGCAAGCTGGTGTAACGATACCCCGTCGCGTGAACAAGTCCGAGTTCCAAAACGCACCGTGCCCGAAGTTCCGCGGATTGAAAAGCCTGTTTGTCAAACGGATATGCCGCGTCAAACTGGCGTTCAAACAGCTCGTCCGTCGGTGGTCTGCCGTTTGTCAGATATGCGACGAACTCCGCCAACGTCATATACTTGCGAACAAAAATTTTGGAAGACATACAAAACCTCTTTTTAAATCAGGAGGCATATTATCACACTTAAACGAAATGATTTAAGTTTATATTTTAATAGGGTTGCGTTGTTTGAAGAAATTTTGTACCTTGTAAGAAGGTAATTTTTGGATAAAAAAGTCATCAAACCGAAAACGTCCTCAAAGGAAAGAAGCATTGGAAAAACTGTTACCCCGATGTTACCCGCAGGATTTTTTAAGGATTGAACCGATATAGGAAAAAGAGGAATTAAACAAATAAAAACAATCAGATAAGTCCTATCTTAAGACATAAAAACTTTTTGCTGTTTTTATTCTTTCTGAAAATCCGCCCAACTGAAAAAGTGGGTTTTGTTTTGACTCTTAACAATAAAGGATCTTCAGAAATGAAAAAAGTTTTATTATTTTATTTTGTTTTACCGCAGCTTGTACAATTTTGACAGGACATGAACGGCTGGTTTACGGGATTTAAAATCAGACGGAATTTCAGTGGACAAACCGACGGAAGAATGGGAAAAAACAACCAGGCCTTTATTAGCCGGCATTTTCAAATATTCTGCCCGGATTCGGTAATTTTTATTAGGAATGGGAAACGGAGCCGACGGGACTCAGACCATTTACGGCGTTGTTAATTTGCTGTTATGGCCAATCTCTCCGATTTGGGAGATTCCGCAACTTGTTATTGGCGCAAAAACAATAAACGAACGCAGTCTTATTTTTTATTACGAACACACTGATGCCGAAGAGGAAGAATGGCTGGAAGGTCAGAAAGTTTGAAAAGGAAACAAAGCGAAAAAAGAAAAGAACGCAGAAAAGCAATCGCCGAAGAACCGGAATAAACACTTCTTTATTCATAAAAAAAGAGGAAGTGTAAACTTCCTCTTTTGAAATTTGTCGATATAAATTTTAACGTTTTGAGAACTGGTAGCTGCGGCGAGCCTTAGCTTTACCATATTTCTTACGTTCAACAACGCGCGGATCGCGGGTCAGGAAACCGGCGCGTTTCAAAGCCGTATGCAATTCCGGTTCAAAATTGTCTAAACAACGGCTTAATCCGTGACGAACAGCCCCGGCCTGACCGGACAAACCGCCGCCGGTCACCGTAACGACAACGTCAAACTGACCAACGCGGTTGGTAACTTCAAACGGCTGGTTGATAATCATGCGCAGAACCGGGCGCGTAAAATATTTTTCAACGTCAACGCCGTTGATCGTCATTTTACCCGATCCCAGCTTAATCCAAACGCGAGCGCTGGCGTCTTTACGACGACCCGTCGCATAGGCGCGGCCGAATTTATCCTTTTTCGGTTCACGAACGGCAGCCGGTTCAACAACAACGGCAGCTGTTTCCATTTCTTTTTTCAAATCTTCCAAACCAGCCATGGATTAATTCCTCTTGTTTTTCGGGTTCAAAGCGGCAACGTCCAGAACTTCCGGATTCTGAGCGGCGTGCGGGTGTTCGGGGCCGGCATAAACACGCAGGTTTGTCATCTGCTTGCGACCCAACGGATTACGCGTAATCATGCGTTCGACAGCCTTAATAATAACGCGTTCGGGGTGTTCGCCGGAAATAACTTTGCCGGCGGTCACGCCTTTGATTCCGCCCGGGTGGCCGGTATGGCGGTAATACACTTTGTCTTCCAGTTTTTTACCGGTCAGATGTACCTTTTCAGCGTTGATGATGATCACATAATCACCGCAGTCGACATGCGGTGTAAAACAGGTTTTATGCTTGCCGCGCAAAATTTTGGCGACAATGCTGGCCAAACGTCCCAAGACCAAATCTTCGGCATCAATCAGATACCATTTCTTTTGGACTTCAGACGGCTTAACAGATAAGGTCTGCATTTAGTTTTATTCCTTACAATTACAGTTAAAAAACTGCAGTTAAAGTATAACGGCCCGCGGAATATGTCAACATTTTTTATACAAATAAAAACAAACAAAATCAATATGATACATGGTTGGTATTATTTTACCTAATCGGAATCCGTTTCTTGGCACGGCTTCCGGAATAAAAAATACGAACAAAGAAAAATCGTTTCTTTCCGTTCTGTGATCCCGTATACTGATAGTCTGATAATTTAGGAGAAATTTTATGACTTTAAAAACTGCCGTATTGATCCCCTGCTATAATGAAGAAAAAACCGTAAAACCTGTTGTTGAATTGGCTAAAAAGACTTTGCCCGATGCGAAAGTTTATGTTTATGACAACAATTCGACGGACGACACAGCAAAAATCGCGGCACAGGCCGGCGCAATCGTCCGCCGCGTGTCCCAGCAGGGAAAAGGCTGCGTTATACGCCGTATGTTCGCAGACATTGACGCTGATATTTACGTTATTACGGACGGAGACATGACATACGATCTGGCCGCAGCGCCGCGTTTGATCGACATTTTAATCAATGAACAAAAAGATATGGTCGTTGGTACACGCAAAGAACAGGAAAAAGAGGCTTATCCGCTGTTTCACAGGTTCGGAAACATGTTTTTGACAGGTCTGGTGCGGACTTTATTCGGCATAAAACAAACGGATATGTTGTCCGGCCTGCGCGTTTTTTCAAAAAGGTTTGTCAAAACCTTTACCGCCCGGTCAAACGGTTTTGAAATCGAAACGGAATTAAATGTATTCACGGCGATGAACCGTCTGCCCTTTGCCGAAGCCGAAACCAGATATTTTGCCAGACCCGAAGGATCTTTCAGAAAACTGTCAACCATAAAGGACGGTTTTAAAGTTTTGTTTATGATCTGGCGATTGCTGCGCTTGGAAAGACCCTTTCTGTTTTACGGATCAACGGCAATTTTATGCGCTGTTTTAACCGTCCTTTTTTCCGTTTTCGACTCTTATATGGGGGACTTTCCTTTTGTTTTCTACAGCTTCATCGGTTTTTGGTTCTTTTTGTTTTGCGCCGTTATGCTGGGCGCACAAATCAGGCACAAGCGCGAAACCGTGCGATTGGCATATATGACCTATCCTTTCCCGGATAACCAGGATTAAATATTGATTTTTAAAACAATATACGACATAGTTTGAACCATGAATACACAAGACGAAACAATTTCCGGCGCTTTTCCCGCAGAGTTTCCTTTTGATAAAGAAAGGGACATTCCGTTCGGTGTTCCCATTCATATCGAACTGGACGATAACGGAGGCATTGTCGAGCTGCGTTCTTTTTACGAAGCCGGTGTGTTTGCCGTCAACGAACTGCAAGCCTGGCATGACATTATCGGTACGGAAACATCGGACAAGCCGTTTATCCAGAAAATCATAGATTTTCAGCTGCAGACGCCGCGGTCGATTCTGGAAGCGGCGCAGGCCGTCTTAAATACGGAAATGAGCACGGCCGAAGGCTTTACGATTATCCGCAAAGATTTAAATGCTTATCTGGGATTCAAATGCATTCATTCTCAGGGCACGCTGGGACAGATGGCGACAATCATGTATCGTTACGAACCGATGCTGATGGGATTGCTGGCCGGCGCGACGGGGGCGGCTTCTCTGGCAGACGCGGCGGGATTCGGCACATCGGCCGACGCTGAAAGCTTCACGTTCGGTTATGCGTTTACCCTGCAATTCAGAACGAATGTCCAGCCGGAAATGCTGGACGGGAAAGTATCGGAAACCCTGCGGAAAATCAACGGCATTATCCGCCGTGTCGAACTGGCGGAAAAACAAATCAAGCCGATTGAAAACGAACACTTCGCCCTGCAGCAGGGAATAGAAGAAGCCCGCAGACAGCTGCAGATTTACAGAAACGACGTTGCCGAATACGTATCTCAACTGGTCGCGGAAATCAAACAGACTTCCGACAGCGCGGTTAACGCAATGTGGGATCAGCTGAACTTGATTCAGAACGATCATGAACGCCAGCTGGCTTCTTTGCGTCAAAGCGTCGCCAGCCGTATCCGTTACGGAACGGCGCTGGATTACTGGAACGATCAATTAAACCAGAATCAGACCAAAGCTAATCAGATGACCGGGTGGTACGTTATTTCCGGTTTGTTCTCGGTGACGGCCGTGTTGGCGATTGTTGCCGGCATTTCGTTCAAGCTGACGAACATTTCGACATTCATGACGATTGTGACACTGGGACTGCCGATTTTAATCGCATGCGGTTTGATGTTTATGCTGATTCAGACCCGAACCCGTTATGAAAAAGCGGCGGCGCAGGCGCAGGAAAAGGTATCCATGCTGGAAACGCTGGCGGCGCTGGAGACGGAAGGAAAAGCCAAAGACGAAGAAAGAGAAGGCATTTTGGAAAACATTTTCAAAACCAGCTTTACGCCCTCTTCTTCTTCCGTTGAAAAAGCGGAAGAAAATTAATTTTTCTTTTCAGGAATTAAATCAATAACGGAAATTTCCGATGGAGCGAACAGACGCATCGGCGGGCCCCAACCGCTGACGCCGCGAGAAATATATAATTTCATGCCGTTAACGTCATACAAGCCGGCGACAAAATCGTTAAACCGTTTAACAACAAAATGAAACGGAAAGATTTGGCCGCCGTGCGTATGTCCGGAAATCTGCAGATCTGTCAGGCTGCTGTCCAACCGTTTAATAAAACGCGGAGAATGTGATACAAACACTTTAAAAGCGGACGGCGGCGCTTTTCTTAAAGTATTCCTGATACCGGCCATTGCCGCGTCATTGATTTTCAACAGCTGCGGATCCGGCAGACCGGACAAATAAACATTTGTTCCCTTTAATATCAATCCGTTATTGGCCAGATAAGAAAAGCCCATTTCTCTGAACTTTTTTTCCCACTCGAAACTGCCGTGATAAAATTCATGATTTCCCAATGTGACAAATACGCCGTATTTGGCTTTCAAATTTGCCAGAGCCCGCATTTCGTTTTTCAGCAGATACGGCTTTGCATCAATGACATCGCCTGCCAGAACGATAATATCAGGCTTTAATTCATTAACCGTGCGGACAATCCTGTTAATGCGCGAAACCGGCGTAACAGGCGTAATATGCATATCCGTCAAAGCAACGATTTTAAAAGCGGAGGCGACTTTTTCCGTAGGAATAACCGTTTCTTTGATCTGCGGAAACTTTATTCCTTCATACATGGCGTAACCTGACAGCAACAGCGTCGCCGCGGCAGTAATTATATTTGCTTTTTTAATGACGGAAGGCTTCATCGGATCAAATGCAGCAGAAGCCTTTTTACATTTCAAAGCAATTTTATAACCGGGAATCCAGATCATATCCCGTATCATCAGCAAACATAACAGAAAAAAAGCCGTTATAAAAACAACATACAGCGATTGGGAAACAATCAGATTTGCTTCCGTTGACAGCACATGCAGCCGGCGTAAAAAACGCGAAAACACCGGACAGCACCAGGCAAAGATAACGATGAAAGAAATTATCAGTTTGTTTTTTAACGAAATTTCCGGATTATAACCGATCAGGATTTTCAAAGTAACGGTAACGGCGGCAAGTATAAAAATAAAAGATAAAATAAAAAACATCTTTTTCCTCCGCCGTAAAAAGTCAACTTTGCCTGATTTTCGCGATAACGCCGCAAATTCGTTTCATATTCTCATCATTATATAAGTTCTCAGTCATTTTTGGCAACTTGCATCGCCAATTCGGGTATTCCCGATTGGTGCCGGGAACATTCATTTGTTCTTTCTGTCCCAAAATATCTTCCAGCTGAACCAGCAGCAGGCAGCACGGCGCGGACGCCAGATAAGAATACAGGACTTCCGTCAGCCGCGGCGGCACTTTCTGCCCACTGATTTCTTCATCGAACGCCGCGGGTGAAATAAACCACAACCCGCGCGCCGCCAAAGTTTCCACCATGGCATAACGGTCTTTCATGCGCAACGCCTGCGCCTGTTCATACCGCCCGTCGCCCCCCATCAACCCGATTTCTTTGGCCGTTTCGATATCAGCGCTCGACCAAAATCCGGTTAAAGTCGGCATATCATGCGTTCCTGCCGCGATCAGCGCCGTTTTCGGATAAACGCTTAACGGCTTATACTGTCCTTCGTTTGTTTGTTCGTACCTGAAAACACGGAAAGACAAAATACCGGCTTTTTCCAGAATTTCACGGAAGTAACTGGGAACAACGCCTAAATCCTCACCGACAACCAAACATTTATTGCGATGGCTTTCCAAAGCGACAATTCCGATCAGGTCATTGACGTTATAACGCAGATAAGCGCCTTTTTCCCCCTTCGGAATACAGAACAGGCGCGCCAGCCCCATAACATGATCAATCCGGACGGCGCCGGCACGCTTCATGTTTGCCGTCAATACCTTGCGGTAAGAAACATACGCCTCGTCACGCATGACATCGGGGCGCATCGGCGCCACTCCCCATTCCTGCCCGTTGGCATTAAACATATCAGGCGGCGATCCGATGCTCAGCTCCGTAGCGAATAATTCCTGATTCCCCCATGTTTCCGCGCTTTCGCCGGCGACCCCGACCGCCAAATCCTGATACAGCCCGACCGCCAATCCCTGATTGTCACTTTCGGCGGACGCCGCCTGAAACTGTTCGTCCGCCAGCCAGAACAGATATTTGTAATAAGTAATTTTTTCAGCCTGTTCTTCGGCAAATTTCAAGCTGGCCGGCGTATCGGGAGAAGCATATTGCTTTCCCCAGGATTTAAAACCGAAACTTTTCTTTTTACCGACAAAATAATCGGCTAAAACCTGATACAATGCCGCAGTTTGCAGATCGCGCCCGCCTTTTTTGCAAAACGATTCAAAAGCGGCCCGGCGGTCATCGGTTGCATTTTTAAAGTCTTCAAACAGCAACTCAAAAGCTTTTTTCTTTAATTTTGCCACGGCCTTATAGTTAACCAGACGTTCCGTCCTGACTTTTTTCAACGCGCTGACGAACGGTTTAGACTGTATGTATTTTTGCAGCGCGGCGCATTTTTCGGCTTCGGGAACGGCGCCGACGTCAATATACAGCGGATTTAAAAACAGCCGGCATGACGAATAATACGGACTGGCCGTTTCCGGCTTTGCCATAAAAGCGACATTAATCGGGTTAATCCCGACAATATCCGCCCCAAAAGATTTTGCGACGCCGATCATTTCTTTTAAATCGGAAAAATCGCCTATTCCCCAGTTTCGTTTTGAACGTAACGCATACAACTGTATCGGGAATCCCCATGGTCTGGCTCCCTGCTGCATTGTTTCAGGCATATAGCATTTTTCGGGAACAACAATTAACGCCATTTCCCTGCCCTGATCCGGCAAAGCCGCGCCAGATACCCGCAGCGTATGGTATCCCGTCTGTGTCGGCAGATCAATCGTCAGGCGCCGGTGTTCGTATTCGGTTTCTTCAATCACCAAAGAATCGGTTATAGGCAGATCTGCCGAAATTTTCTGCCCCGAAACAACTTCTCCGTTTTCCTGAATAATTTCAAACGACAACGGATCCGATTCATGACCTGAAACAAAAGTAACGGTAATTTCGGCAATTTTCTTTTCTACGGAAATGACGGCAACGGGCGGCAGAGCAGTTTTATACGGTTTTTCCAAAACAGCCAGCAAAGATTCCTGCGCTTCTTTCGCCGTTTTAACCGGGAATTTCAAAGCGTTCAACAAAGCCTTTTTTGTTTCAAAAGATGTTGTGTAAATCCCGCCGTCCGCTTCAAATTCCGGCAGAATACCGGCCTTTTCGGCCAACGCGTCAACTGTTTGCGAATATTCCAAAACCACTGTATGTCGTTCCTATACCAGACGGGTGAAGCCGTCTTTTTCTTCTTCTTTTTCCATATCTGCCAATGTTGCCACAGGCCCCATGGGACCATATGTCATAAAGTCCAGATTGTCCAGATCCTTTATTGTCGCGACCAGACGGCTGCTTTGGACGTTCTGATAAACACGGCCTAAAATACCGGTCATTCCTTCACGGGAATGCAGGACGGCTTTTTCTTCGTCCGTCAGCGGCGCTTCAAACAGCAAAACGGACCATGCCGGCACATTAAATGAATCTCCGGGCTTGTATGTTTCATTTTCCACAACGGGTTTGTCGCGCGACGTGTCCAAAATCAAATTCCAAACCGTGTCCTTATCCATTTCCGGCAGCAGCCATTCAATGCCGTCATGAAACGCGTTCAAAATAATAAAGAAATGGTTGTCCGGATAAAAACGGCCGTCTTCATTACAGAAAGCAACACTTAACGCTCCGGAAATAAGGGCGGACAAGCTTTGCGCATACGGCTTATTCCAATCGGCGGACGACATTTCCAAGCCTTCCGGCGTAATCCAGGTAATATCTTTCAGCGAAGAATCGCCTATTTTTTTACCCGTATAATAACGCTTACGCCTGAAAACACGGTGCTCTTTGCGCAGTTTGATCAGATAACGCATAAATTCTCTGAACTCGGCGTCTTCTTCGCTGATCTGATCCCAGTTCAGCCAGCTGATCGGGGTGTCCTGACAATACGCGTTATTGTTTCCCTCTTGCGTCCGGCAAAATTCATCACCGGCCGAAATCATCGGCACACCCAAAGACAACAGCAACGTTGCCGCCATTGCGCGCATTCTTTTATAACGCAAATTCAAAATAACTGGATTGCCCGTTTCGCCTTCAACGCCGCTGTTCCATGATCTGTTGTCGTTTGTCCCGTCTTTGTTATTTTCGGCATTGGCTTCATTATGCTTTTCATTATAACTGACCAGATCATTCAATGTAAAACCGTCATGAGCCGTTACGAAATTGACGCTGGTCCACGGGTGACGGCCGCGATAACCAAAAGTTTCGCTGGATCCCGTCAGACGCGAAGCCATATTGCCGATCTGTCCTTTGTCCCCTTTCCAAAACAAGCGGATCGTATCACGGAAACGGTCATTCCATTCAGACCAGCCGGGCGGAAAAGCGCCGACCTGATAACCGCCGAGTCCGATGTCCCACGGTTCCGCGATCATTTTTACCCGCTGCAGCACGGGATCCTGCTGAACGGCCGTTAAGAAACCGGCCGTATTTGTAAATCCCGTTCCCGTCCGGGCCAAAGTCGGCGCCAGATCAAAGCGAAAGCCGTCAACATGCATTTGTTCGACCCAGTAACGCAAAGAATCCATAACCAGTTGAATTACGCGCGGGTGTTCCACGTTAAAGGACGCGCCGCAGCCGGTCGTATCTTCGTAATAACGCGGATTATCGCGGCGCAGACGGTAATAAACAGCGTTGTCTATACCGCGGAAAGATAAGGTAACACCCATTTGGTTTCCTTCCCCCGTATGATTATAAACAACGTCCATAAAGACTTCTATCCCGGCATCATGAAACACGCGGATCATATTTTTTATTTCATCAAGGTTTTGCCCCGTCATGTACGGCGGGTGCGGAGCAAAATAACTGACCGGATCATATCCCCAATAATTATGCAGTCCTGCTTTTAACAGGTGATTTCCGGTAAAAAACGCCTGTATCGGCAACAGTTCAACAGCCGTTATTCCCAGATTTTTCAGATAATCAACAGCCTGCGGCGCCCCCATGCCCGCAAAAGTCCCGCGGATCTGTTCGTCAATTTCCGGATTGCGGAACGTAAAGCCTTTTAAATGCGATTCATAAATAATGGTTTCCGACCACGGCGTCTGCGGCGCTTTATCTCCGTTCCAGGAAAACGTATCGTCAATAACCCGACATTTTGGCACAAACGGCGCGCTGTCACGGCGGTCAAAAGACATATCCGCCTTAGGGCTGCCGGAACGGTACCCCTGCATCGTTTCATTAAAAACCAGCGGTCCCGTAATTGATTTGGCATACGGATCCAACAGCAGTTTATTATGATTAAACCGATGTCCGCGTTCGGGATCATACGGCCCGAAAACGCGATAACCGTACAGCTGTCCGGGCTGTACGTCGGGCAGATACACGTGCCAGACTTCGTCCGTTCTTTCCGGCATGGCGATACGCTGTATTTCGCGCGTTCCCGTTTCATCAAAAAGGCACAGCAAAACTTTTTCGGCATTTGCTGAAAACAAGGCGAAATTAACGCCTCTGCCGTCCCAGGTCGCCCCTAACGGATAGGGACGGCCCGGAAGAACACGTATTCCGGTAGGCATTTGTTTCGTTTACTCCAAAATCAAATCAGCGCTGCGGTACAAAAAGAACCGTAGACAAAGGCGGAACAGTAATCGACAAAGAATACGGCCGGCCGTTCCAACCTTCTTCTTTGGCTTCAACGCCGCCCATATTGCCCATACCGCTTCCTCCGTAAATTTCGGCATCGGAATTGAAAATTTCAACATAGCGTCCGCCTTTCGGCACGCCGATTTTGTAATTTTCACGCGGTACCGGAGTAAAATTGGATACGACGACAACCATTTCATCGTTTTCTTTGGCCTTGCGGATAAACGAAAAGACGCTTTCGTCCGCATTATCGGCGTCAATCCATTCAAACCCGGCCGGATCATAATCCTGTTCATACAAAGCCGGCGTTTCACGATAGATACGATTCAAATCGCGCACCGAATTCTGAATACCGCGGTGCATCGGATCGTTCAGCAGATGCCAGCTTAAAGAACCGTTGAAGTCCCATTCGCGATCCTGCGCAAATTCACCGCCCATAAATAACAGCTTTTTGCCCGGAAAACCGTACATAAAGCCGTAATAAGCGCGCAGGTTCGCAAATTTCTGCCAACGGTCGCCTGACATTTTATTCAACAAAGAACACTTGCCGTGGACAACTTCGTCATGGCTCAGCGGCAGAACAAAGTTTTCGTTATAAGCATACAGCATGCCGAACGTCATTTTATTATGGTGATAACGTCTGTAAATCGGATCTTTGGCCATATATTCCAGCGTGTCATGCATCCAGCCCATATTCCATTTGTAACCAAAGCCCAAACCGCCCATATACGTCGGACGCGACACCATCGGCCAGGCGGTTGATTCTTCGGCAAAAGTCGCCGTACCCGGACAATTTTCATACATCAATTCATTCGTGCGCTTCAGAAAAGCGACGGCTTCCAAATCTTCATGACCGCCGAATTCATTCGGAATCCATTCGCCGGCTTTACGGCTGTAGTCCAGATACAGCATCGAAGCGACCGCATCGACGCGCAAACCGTCAATCTGGTATTTTTTATTCCAGAACATCGCGTTTGACGTCAAGAAATTGTTCACTTCTCGACGGCCGTAGTTATAAATCTTGGTTCCCCAGTCCTTATGTTCGCCGCGGCGCGGATCGGCGTGTTCATACAAAGCCGTTCCGTCGAAATTCGCCAAACCGAAAGAATCCTTGGGGAAATGCCCCGGCACCCAGTCCATAATCACGGCGATACCGGCTTTGTGGAAAGCGTCAATCAACGCCCGGAAATCGTCGGGCTTGCCAAAACGGCTGGTCGGCGCATACAGCCCTGTCGCCTGATAGCCCCAAGATCCGTCAAACGGGTGTTCGTTGACAGGCAGCAATTCAACATGCGTATAGCCCATATCTTTGACATAATTCACCAAATCCTGCGCCATTTCCTGATATGTCAGATAGCTGTTGTCGTCAAAATGACGTTTCCAGGATCCCAGATGCACCTCATAAATCGAAATCGGCGCATCTAACGCGTTGACATTTTCACGCTTCTTTTCCCAACCTTTTGCCTGCCATTCATATTTTTCCAGATCATACACGACAGAAGCCGTTGACGGGCGTTTTTCGGCATAAAAAGCAACCGGATCAGCTTTTAAAGGCAGAATGTTGCCGTCCGGTCCGATTAATTCGTACTTGTATAAAACGCCCGCGGAAATATGCGGAATAAAAATTTCCCAAACGCCGGTCGAACCGCGCGGACGCATCATATGACGCCGGCCGTCCCATTCGTTAAACGTGCCGACGACGGAAACGCGTCTGGCATTCGGCGCCCAAACGGCAAAAGACACGCCGTCCACGCCGTCGTGCTTAATCGGGTGAGCGCCCAGACGGTCATATTCGTCCAAATGCGATCCTTCGGACAGGAAATAAAGATCCATATCGCCCAAAACCGGCGGGAAACGGTACGGGTCTTCGGTATCATAGGAAGAACCGACCCACAAATCTATACGCAGACGGTATTTAAAATAATCCCAATCCGCAGGAAATTCAAACTGGAACAGTCCCGAACTGTGCACGCGTTCCATCTGCGCCATGACTTTGCCCGTTTCATATTCCAGAACATAAACATTCTGTGCCTGCGGCTGGAACGTACGCAGCACCAGATCGCCGTCCTTTCCTTCGCGGTGCAGGCCCAAAACAGAGAACGGATCCCCGTAGCCGGAGGTTACCAGAGCTTCTACGATACTTTCGTCTAAATAGTTTTTCATATTTTATTCTCCATTCAGGTCTATCAAACGGGACAAGCCGTTCATCGGAATTGCCAGCCAGTCGGGACGATTGGCGACTTCATAAATGACTTCGTACAACGCTTTTTCCAAAACGAACAGATCCAGCAGTTTCAAGGTTACTTCTCTGTCCGCCGGCAAAGAATCACAGTCGGCCATGTGATCAAAGTAACCGTCCAGAAAAGCCCGCGTCGCCTGACGCTGCCATTCGGCCGCCAGCTTTAAAGCTTTTTCTCGGTTTTCGGGCAGCACGTACATCAACACCGCGCCAAACGCGGCATAGTCAAAAGAACGCACCATGCCGGCGACGTCTTTTAACACGGACTGTTTTACCTGTCGCTCAGAAATCGGGCGCAAAGGTTCACCTTCAAAATCAAGAATATAAAAATCGCCGGTATCGTCAATAACGACCTGCCCCAAATGATAATCGCCGTGGAAACGCGTTTTGTTTCCGTCTGCGACAACGGGCAGCAGTTCATTAATACGCGCAACAATCCGTTCGCGGCCGTTAATCAGATTTTCAACACGTTCTTTTACGTCGCCGGTCAGATTTTCAACATTGGCTTTGGCAACGGCCAGCGTTTTATCCGCCTGAGCCGTCGTCTGATCCCGCCAGGCCGCCAGATCGTCCGCCGTTACGGGCGTCGGTTTAAAGATATCATCTGTTCCCTTTGCAAAAGCCCTGTGCATTTCGGCCGTTCTCTGCCCCAGCAGCCGCGCTTCACTTAAGTAAGAAGCGTGATCCGGCATTTTTCCTTCCGCCAGAGCTTCCGCGAAACAGGACTTCAAATAATCCATCGTATATGACCAGCCGTCGCCGACATTCGGCACAAAAGACTGCAAAATTCCCAGCGCCATCGTACGGCCGTCAGCGTATTTTAATTCCAGCATGCCCAGATAAGCCGGCGTGTTTTTAAATTTGGCTTCTTCCGTCAGAAAGCTTGTCGTCACCACTTCCGGGTGGGAACCGAACGCCGTGCGCCGGTACATTTTCAGCATAATTTTTTTGCCGATAATCAACGACGTATTGCTTTGTTCAAGCCCCAGCATTTTCTGCGGCAGGCCGTCCACTTCGCGGATCAAAGTTTTTCCCGCGGCCGTCGACACGCCCGACAAAACCATTGAACCGCCGACATCAACAGACATATCTTCCGCCAAAAAAGGCAGCAGGCATGCGGCGAAATCGTCATCGCCGGCCGCGTCGTATATAACGCCCTTTTTCTCTTCGGCCGTCACGACTCCCGTTACGACGGCGTTTTCGGGAACGGCGTCGGCTTTTTCGTCAAACGCCAGGCGCAGAGGAATTAGAAACGTCGGCTTTTCTCCGCCCTTCAAGGCGACCAGAATTACCGCCAGAAAGACGTCTTTTAAAGGGATCAATGCCTGAAAAGAAACGGCGGCGATCGTGTCGTCCTTTGCGCTGTACCAGCGTTTGGAAGGCAGGAAAGTCTCCAATTTCCGGCAAAAAGAATCCTGAAAAACCAAATCCTTGAAAATTTCATTCAGATTTTCTTTATCAATCAATAAGAAATCCTGATCTTTTAAACTGGAAAGCATGAAAAACAACCCGATTTGTTAATTGTTAAAAAGAGTATGACCCAATTAAACCAAAAGTGACAACTGTTTTTTTCAGTCGTCACTTTTAAAAAGTTTTATCTTACCACCACGATTTGTCAATCGGCGTAATACGGTAAATTTCCGCCTGATTTCCGGCAGGATACAGATTGACCCAGAATTCGGAACCGCGCGCTTCAAACTGACGGCCGCTTAACAATTCCTCGACCCAGAATCTGCCGCCCGGCGCAATTCCCATTTCATCGGTCGGGAACCATACTCTGCCGGCCTGACCGTGATAAGGATCCAAACTGACGGCGACAAAAATCATATTGCTACGGTCGTCGGTCATTTTGCCGTAAAACATGATATTGTCATTTTCGGAACCGTAAAAACGCAGATTTTCATACAGCTGCAGCGCATAGTTTTCGCCGCGGATCCAGTTGATCTGCGCGATCAGATCCTTAATGTTTCCTTCGGCGTTCCAGTCGCGCGTTCTGATTTCGTATTTTTCGGAATTATTAAATTCTTCTTTACCATAAATTCCGTCGTTTTCGCACAGTTCGTATCCGTTCAGCATTCCGTAAGACGGAGACAGCGTCGCCGCCAGAATGAACCGGATAATAAAAGCCGAACGCGGCGCGTCATGCAGGTAAAACGGCATAATGTCCGGCGTTGTCGGAAACAGGTTCGGACGGAAATATTCTTTCATTTCCGATTGCGTCAGTTCATTAAAGTATCCTTCCAGGTCATGACGGTTTTCGCGCCAGGTAAAATACGTATACGACTGGGAAAATCCGATTTTGGCCAGCATCTGCATCATCGGCGGACGCGTAAACGCTTCGGCCAGAAAGATCGTGTCCGGATATATGTTCTGCACTTCGCGGATCACCCATTCCCAGAACGGGACGGATTTTGTATGCGGATTGTCAATGCGGAATATTCTGATTCCTTCGGCAGCCCAAAACAAAAACGTGTCGCGCAACTCTACCCACAAAGAATCACTTTGCGGGCCGTAAAAATCGACGTTGACGATATCCTGATATTTTTTCGGCGGATTTTCCGCGTACTTGATCGTACCGTCCGGACGGAAAGTAAACCATTCGGGGTGTTCTTTGATCCACGGGTGATCCGGAGAACACTGTATGGCGAAGTCCAAAGCGACTTCCATATCCAATTCCCGCGCGCGGCGGACAAAAGAACGGAAATCGTCCATTGTTCCCAACTGCGGGTGAATGGCTTTGTGCCCGCCTTCTTCGGAACCGATCGCATACGGCGACCCGACGTCGCCCGGTTCGCAAACCAGCGAATTATTTTTGCCTTTGCGGTGCGTATGACCGATCGGGTGTATCGGCAGCAGATATACGACGTCAAATCCCATTTCTCTGATTTCGGGCAGACGAGCTTCTCCGTCTTTAAACGTGCCGTGGACTCCCGGTTCCGTTCCCTGAGAACGCACGTCCATTTCATACCATGCCCCGAACCGCGCCCGGGGACGGTCAACAAAGACTTCCAGTTCGCGGTCGTAACGCGTTGCCTTTTCACGATCGGGCCAGCGATCCATTGCCTCCAGAACTTCTTCGCTCATCAGCATGTTGGCGCATTCATATTCGTCGTTGCAGGCGTCAAAACGGGCCAGAATATCGGTTAAAAAAGCAATGTCATGTTCACGCGCTTCAAAGTCGCGGACTTCCGTTGTTTTTTTCAGACGCTCCAGCGTCTTGCGGATAATGTCGGCTCCTTCAACCAGTTCCAGGGCAACCCCCTGCCCCGCTTCGCGCTTTTTCATCGTTCCGTCGCGCCATGTGCCGAATTCGTCGACCCAGGCTTCAATCGTATAAATATAGCGCGTATTATCGCCGAACCATAAATCCCCGCCCCACAGGGCTAAACCGTGATTGATTTCCCACATCGGCGCTTCCCACCATTCGTCCGAATCCGCCCGGCGGCATAGAATAACGGCCTTTAGCAGATCGTGGCCGTCTTTAAAAATGTTGGCCCAAACCTCCATCGTATCGCCGACTTCGCGTTTAACGGCGTACCGGCCCGCGCTGATCTGCGGGCTGACATGTTCGATTGTGATCGGAGAACTGGCCGCAAAATCCATCAAATGATGTTTTTTTTCTTTAATCACCCAGCCGCGCTTACTGACGTCAGACACGTCCGAACCGCTGATTACAGGCGTTTTCTTTGGTTTAATCTTTCTTTCTCGTCCCATAGAACCGTTCTCCCATTAAAATTTTTAGACAGTATATACAAATCAGCAACTTTTTTCTACATTTTTAAGTACTTGACGCGCAATCATTTTTAATTGATTTTACAATCCGTTGTGATAATATTTTATCGGTTGTTTTCATCGTCAGATCATATCATGCAATCAGTCATCAATAAAATTTTAGCTCCATACACGACGTTAGGCAGCATTTTCCCGCCCGACGTTGATCTGCTGTCCATTAAACGCGAAATCCGCGCCGCCGTCAGACATGCGTTAAGCGGCGTCACCGCTGTCGCCAACCCGTATCTGATCAATATATGCGGTCTGCCGGCTTCCGGAAAAACATACATCTGTCGGGCGTTCAAGGCCGCCAATGCCGGTATGTTGTACATTTCTTTTGATGCCATCATGGAGGATCTGCCTTCCTATTTGTCCGAACATTTAAAAGACCGGAAAAAATCGTTTGAACGCTGGGAACTGCCGGCTCGATTTGTGGGATATCAGTTATTAAAACAGGCTGTCAAACATCGACTGCCGATTTTATTCGAACATTCCAACGCCACGGCGCACCACATTGAACTGTACGAAAAAATCAAACAGGCGGGATATACGGTGGATATCCGTTACATCAATGCCGATCCGGAACTGGTTTTACCGCGTTTGGAAAAACGCGAACGCTATTTTCCGCCGGAAAGAACGCGGGAACGTGCAAACATTCTGCGCGAACTGATGCCCGTTTTTGAACAAACGGCGACAAAGTTTACTGTTTTGGCTCCTTGGAAGGAATCTTAGAAATTCATGGAACGGGCATCGTTTTTTTGATTGTTGAAAAAACGTTGAGTTTTGGAAAAAAATCAGCTAAAAGTAAAAAATAGCGTGAGGAAATAATCAGGCTGAAAAAAATAATTGTTTTTAAGTTTTGGGAGAACATAAATGGCTAAAGAAGATCAAGTCCGCGAAGCGGCATATTTTGTTTGGTTGAACAACGGCTGCCCGGAAGGGGTTGAAATCGACTGCTGGCTGGAAGCCGAAGCTCAGGAAAGCGGTTGCTGCGAAGAAGAATGCTGCTGCGCCGAAGAAACCGAAGAAAAGAAACCGGCCAAAAAAGCCGCTGCGAAGAAAACAACGGCTAAAGCTGAAAAAGCCGAAAAGAAACCGGCTGCTAAAAAAGCAACAACGAAAAAAGCCGCCGCTAAAAAATAAAACTTTTACCTTTTTGAAAAAACGGCTCAGGGGGTTTTCTGGCCGTTTTTTCTTTATTTTATAAGGAGGATTTATTTTGCTAAAATTTTTCTGTTTTATTTTTTTATCAGTTTTTCAGCAAATGCTGCAGAACTGATTAATGTTTTGCCGGAAGTAACAGAATCACAGACTCTTTATTCCACTTATAAAAGAATGAGTAGTATTGTTCCATTTATCCCTCAATTAAATGAAATAATTTTAAAACAAAAAAACGCCAATATTTTGATTACCCGCGGTTTCCCTATGCCGTTTAAAGTTTCAGATATAAACGCCGCAAATCAAGAACTGTTAAATGCAGAACAGTCTAAAATGACTCCTAAAGCAATCAAGACCTTGTTTTCCCGTTTCATTCAGTGTTATCCCGACAAAAAACTTTGTATGAAAAATATTCCTGACGATCTGTCCAAATATCTGACTTTATCCGAAGCCGAAAAAAACACTCTGCCCGCCGCGCAGAAAAGAGTCCCTCTTTTACCTGTTCCGCCGCTGCCGGAAAACGCCAATATCCGGGATAAGAAAATTTTCTATAATCGCCTTTTACTGAACCGTTTAAAAGAAAAAGCGAATAAAGCATTGGACAAAAAAGATTGGCGCAGCGACAATTCTGTTTCGCATCAAACGCTGACAGCCGGCGACGTTCTGCGCAGACACAATGAAACATATCAAAATTTGCTGCCCGCCGTTAACGTAAACAACGCAGAAAATATCGTGAAAACAGAAATAGCAATCAAAGAAGTTTTATCAACCCTGCCGATGGATATCAACAGATCCGCGTTGTGCCTGTCTTTCAGAGAAGACAAGCCGTTTAAAGTACTTCAGAATAAAATTTCCTACATTGCTCCGGATTCAAAAGAATATATGTTCAAAATTAATACCGAAGCAGTAACCGGCGACGACCCTTATTATTTTATATTCATCAACGGAACAGAACAAAATGACGACCGATTGTCCGAACGTTTTTTGCTGCCTTATTCTTTCCCGGCTGGATTTTTTGAATATAAAAATCGTATTTTCCTGACATTTTCTGACGGGGAAGAAGAACAAAAGATTTATGAATTTGATCCGGCCGTTTATGCTTTTCTGCCCGTTTGCATGCTCAACAAAGACATGACCGTTTTTCATATTGACGCGACCAAAGAAAATATGCCTTTATGTCGCCGCATCGTACGCAAAGAATACAACGTTTATCCGGAAAAACCGCTTTCTCTGGAATTAAACGCGACACAACTGCAGGCGTTTTTCAAATTACAATGTCCGCCGGAAAACATTACATGCGTTACCGAGAAAATGTATAACTTCCTCGACAACGCCGGCGTCTTTGCCGATTATGACAATAACGGCAGAAAGGATATTTTGTATTATCAGGATGGATACTCGCTTCTGGCCGTTTATTCGCCGGAACAACAAACAAGCGCTGTTTTGATTAAAACGCCCGATGAAGAACGCCAGCAAATCGTTCAAATCGACAATCAGAACTATTTGCTGACAACAAAAAAATATAAACTGAATAACCCGAAAAAACCATTCAATGAAGAATTTTCATGGCAAAGTATCCCTAAAGACTTATATAAAATCGCAAACGGCAACAAACCCGAACGGATTTGTTCTTTTATTGCGAACGGAGAATATTATTAATGCCGAAACTGCTGTTGCTTTCCTGCTGCGCTCCGTGTTCTTGCGCCGTCATTGACAACCTGGCAAAAGAAAACGTTGACTTTGCCGTCTTGTTTTATAATTCGAATATTTCTCCCGCCGCGGAATATGAAAAAAGGCGTCAGGAAAACGAACGGTTTTGCTTATCTCGGAATGTTCCTTTTATTTCTTTGGAATACGATCCCGACAACTGGTTTGAAGCTGTCAAAGGATTGGAAAACGAACCGGAACGGGGCAAACGCTGTTCTGTCTGTTTTCACCTGCGCCTGAAACGGGCGATGCAGTATGCCAAAGAAAACGGCTTTGATCTTGTCACGTCCGTTTTAGGCATATCCCGATACAAAGACATGGATCAGGTCAACGCCGCCGCCCGGCAGGCTTCACGGGAAACAAACATGCCGTACGATTTTACAAACTGGCGCAAAGGCGGATTGGAGCCGCTGCGCCAGCATTTGGTAAAAGAAACGCAGATGTATGCGCAGGATTACTGCGGCTGCCCGTTTTCAAAAAGAGCAAAAGATTAATCTTCGATCTGCAGCAACTCGGATTCGTCAGAATCAATCGGAAATTCTTTGGTGACTTTGGCACCCTGTATTTTTAATTTTTCAGCCCAGCCGATCGCGTTGCCTTTTCCTTCGGACAGCTTTTTAAACGCTTTGTCATAGCTGTTTTTAGCGCTGAGCAAAGCTTTGTCGATCGCCTGCATGTCTTCGACAAACCCGACCAGCTTATCGTGCAGTTTCCCGCCGATTTCAGCGATTTTCTGAACGTTTTTATTTTGTTTTTCAATCCGCCACATATTTTCAATCGTGCGCAGAACCGGCAACAAAGACGACGCCGTCGTCACCGCGATATTATTTTGATATGCCGCTTCGTAAATTTCAGGATCGGCGCTTAACGCTTCGATATAGGCGTGTTCGATCGGAATAAACATAAACACGTAATCCAGATCCATTTCTTTGACGATCGTTTGATAATTCTTAGAAGACAATCCCTTAATATGATTACGCAAAGCCTGCACATGCTCGGCCAGATATTTTTTCTTTTCATCAGACGTTTCAGCCTTGATATAACGCATATAAGCGTTTAACGACACCTTGCAATCAACGATCAGACGGCGGTTATCCGGCAGATTGACAATAAAGTCAGGGCGTTTGTTATTGCCTTCATCGTCTTTGAAGTTGGTTTGCGTCGTATAGTTTATTCCTTTTTCAAATCCGGCGACTTCAAAAACACGCTCCAGCTGCGTTTCGCCCCAATCTCCCTGACGTTTTGTATTGCCTTTCAGCGCGTTCGTCAGGTTCTGCGCGTCTTCGGACAAAGTCTGATTCATTTCCAAAAGATGACGCAGCTGTTCGTCCATTTTGCCTTTGTCATTCGCGTTAATCTGATTGATTTCTTCCATGCGTTTTTTAAAAGCGTCCAGCTGATCCTTTAACGGCGTTAAAATCTGCCCCAGCGATTCCTGCTGATTTTTCTTAAAATCAACGCTTTGTTCTTTCAGCACGTCCGCGGAAACCGTTTTAAACTGCATGGACAGCTCCGCTCTGGCGTTTTTCAGCTCTTCAATTCTGTCGTTTAAATGCCGGCGTTCGTCGTTCATCTGCGTCTGCAACGACGCCGCCTGCGCGGTTAAACGCATGTTTTCGTTATTTAACCGGGTATTTTCCTTTTTTAATTCTTCCAGCTGATCTTGCAAAAACAATGTTTGACCGCAAGCTTTGGTCAGCTCTTCCTTTTCCCGGAACAACCGGGCGTTTTTTTTCAAAACAGCCGTCAGAAAAAACACAGAAACGACGAACAGGCTGCCGAAAACAACAGCCAGATGAGAAAGTGTCAGCATTTTATTTTAACCAGAATTTTTGTTACTTTTTCGCCTTCTTTGACAGCCAGACAAGGACGGTGAGCGTCATGCGGAAAATAAATTCCGAACATGCCGGCCGTTAATTCCGTAAAATCTGACTCGCCGGCATACTTCGCAATGTCCTTTTCCGGATTATAAGGAACGGTTTCCTTCAGCCCTTTTAAAGGAGCATAGCCGATTTTTTCGCGCCCCGAATAAATATACTGGATATCCGCGTAAAGGCGGTGCGCTTCCAATGCCGTTTTTTCCAACGGGCGTGCTTCGTATTCCTGCACAATATAATAAATATCAGCCCCGTCGATTTCATGGCGTTCTCCGTCGGCCTGAAAATTGCCCGCCTGCAGAAAGGCGAAAGCCTTTTTGAATTTTTCATTCAGTCCTGTATATAAAGAACAAAATTCAATTTTATCAACGATCATATTCCAACACCTTTTCCAAAACAGCTTTAACCGATTTTACCTCAGGATCGACAGTAACTTTCGCCCCCCAGCGCTGATAATTAAACGGCTGTATTTTTTTTGAATCTCTGGCCGAATACGGACAGGCGACAGCCGCGACATAATACTCTCCGGGCGGCAGAGATGAAAAAACAAACCGTCCGTATTTATTCGTCCTGACCATTTTGCTGCGCCGGGCGGCTTCATCATTGGGGGATTCCAGCAATTCGCCGTTTTTCCAATAACGCTCGAACCATTCAGTTGAATAATCGGTAACGGGATTTAACAAAACCAGCTGATCCGGCGGACACTTTTTCCGGCCGTTGTCCAAAGCAATGCAGAACTTTCCTTCAATTCGGCTTTTTCCTTTTTTCATGTACGGTCTGTACTGATTGATGTCAAATTCGGCATGCCGCTTTGCCCCGACCATTTTATCGAAACGTTCATATCCCGTTTCCTGATCCGAACAGCCGAACGCCAGAAGGGCCATAAAAAAAACAAAAAAAGGCTTCACCGACTGTAATCCCTTTATTAATTTAAGGAATTTATTAGAAATCTTTTTTTATATTTTGTCAATCGGGCAGGCTCATATATACTGTTTTACATAACCGCGAAGGGATCGGCATGAAACACGTTTTTTTGATTTTATTCTTTACCGTGCTGGGACTGACAGGCGCCGAAGCTGCACCGAAAGCAAAAAAGCCCGCCGTTCCGAGCGCCGCCGAAACGGAAAAGAAAAAAAACGAAGCCGATTTTCAGGCGGCGGAAAGCCTGCTGTATCGCCAAAATCCCAAAGCCGCCCTGCCCGAACTGATCCGTTTATGTAATGCCGAATACCTGCGGGCATGTTCTTTGCTGGGCTTCGGTTATTATTCGGGACGATACGGCGTTAAACAGAATACGCAAACCGGCATTGAATGGTATGAAAAATGCGCTGGGAAAGAAAAAAACTATTTCTGCCACAAAGAATTAGGCCGCATTTATTACCGCATGGGCGATTATGACCAGGCGCTGCGTTATTATCAGAAAGGTGCGCTGGGGGGCGATACGGAAGCCCAATACTGGCTGGGAAAGCTGTATATGGAAGGCAAAGGAGTGCATGCGGATTATGAAAAATCCTTAAAATGGATGCGCAAAGCCGCTCATGCCCGCAAAAATCCCAGCAAAACCGCCCGATGCGCTTTGGTGGAAATGTCATATTTCGGAATCGGCATGCGCCGCAGTATCAAAGATACAAAATACTGGCTGAAACTGTGCGACAATTCTCTGGTTCGGTCTTTAATGGCTTTTTACGGCCACGGCGTCCCTAAAAACAAAGATAAAGCGAAAGAAATTCTGATTCAGGCAGATTTAAAAGAAACACTGGCCGACTGGAACGACCTGAACGGTCAGTCGCGTCCTTCCGTCGGGAAAAAAACCGTCAGAGATCAGACTATTCCCGAAGACTGTCTGAAAAACAGGCTGCCGTTCGGCACAGGCCGCAAAAACCCGAACATCGCCACATATGCCGTAAAAATCTTTAATCCGGATTTTTACCGCAGTTTCGACGTCCACGACGGCTATATCGAAAAATCAGGCATAGGCGATCAGACTTTGGAAGCCTGCGGCATCACTTTTTATATGACTTTGGAACACAAACGGTTATTTAACAAGGCCTTGAAAAACAAAGATGTTATTAAAATCAGCCGTTATACCAACGCCTGTCTGGGGGCTGAAATGACCGGCGTCTGCGATTTGAACCTGTCCTGGCAGGAAGAAGAAAACGAGGAAGATCAATGAAAAAACTGTTGTTCATTTTTCTGTTTTTCTTTGCGGAACAGGCTGCGGCGGCTTATCAATATACTTATGTGCCCAAAACGTCTTCCCCGACAATTTACAATTTTTTATACCGCAAACGGGAAAAATGCACTGTCGGGGAAAAATATGATTATCCCAAACAAATCGGCGTATGCGCTTCCTGCCCGGAAGGAACGGCTTATTTGATTGATGAAAGCAAAAATAAAGCGTTTTGCTTTAAATGCCCGGACGGAACGCTTTTGGTAAAACGCAGCGGTTATCCTATGTGCCTCAGCGCGTATCCGGTCGTCAACGGCAAAGCGCAAAAACCAAACGGCAGTGACGTTTCCAGCGAAGAACTGGAACGTATGGCTCTGCGGTTAAGCGCCGATTATAAAACCAGCTTTCCGACCCCGGCCAAAGAACCGGAAAAGACGTATCATAACAAAGAAAAACTGAAAAATGTCTGTCCGTCTTCTTATCCCGACGACGAATCGGCGCAAAAACAAATCGATATGTGCCGCAGATTAGTCAGCCAGAACGATTTTTTATGTCCTTATGTCGAAAAAAACGCGGACGGCAAGTGGATCTGCCGTGCCTGTCCGAAAAACGCGCCGTATAAAAACAAACAGGGCGGTTGTTTTAACTGCCCGTACGGAGAAGAAATGGCGGCTTTGGACGATGGGACTCTGGTCTGCGCGTCGCAGGCCCCTTCTAAAAAGAAAACGGCCGTTGTAAAAAAAGCGGCGGCTCCCAAAAAGAAAGCCGCGGCCGTTAAAAAGAAAATTCCGGCAAAAACAGCGCGAAAACGTTAACGATGTGCCAGATCGGCAATCACCCCGTGCAGCGTACGGACGTCCTGCGACGTCAGATCTGCCCGCATAAAGATATTGCGCAGATTACGCATCATGCGCGGCCGTTTTTCCGGCGATTTAAAATAACCGGCCGCTTCCAGTTCCTGTTCCAGATGATCAAACAGATGTTCCGTTTCCGCTTTATTAGCCGGTTCCGTATTCGGCATAGATAAAAATTTATCCGCCGTCGCGTCGGACAGCCTGAAAATTTCATATCCGGCCAACAATACCGCCTGCGCCAAGTTCAAAGAGCAGTGTTTCGGATTTAAAGGAATATTCACGATCGCATCGGCATAGGCCAGATCTTCGTTTTCCAGTCCCGTTCTTTCCGGACCGAATAAAACGCCGTATTTTATACCTGTTCTCCGCCCGGCCTGAATTTCCTTTGCCATGCCCTGTCCCGTCAAAACGGGCTTAATCATGTCACGGGGCCGTCCCGTCGTCGCATAAACTTTTTGTAAATCGCCGACGGCCTCTTTGACTGTTTTAAAAACTTTTGCATTGCGCAGAATTTCTGCGGCGCCGGAAGAAGCCGCGACCGCTCTGTCGCACAAATGATCCTCGTCGGGATCAACCAGACGCATTTCGGCAATACAGCAGTTCATCATCGCCCGCGCGGCCGTTCCGACATTTTCGGCCAGCTGAGGACGAACTAAAATAAACACCGGGGCCGCAGCAATCCCCTGATCCGGCTCGGATATCATTGTCTGCGTCTGCCCCGTCTGCTTTTCTGAGAAGAAGCGGGCGTCATCATTCTCTTTTGAGTTTCCAGGACATCTTTAAATCTGACCCCCAGCGTTGTTTCGGCGCCTTTAATGGCCGAACGGCGCTGACGGGCGATATCGTCTTTATCTTCGATTTGAGCGGGCGGAATTGTTTCAAAAGCTTCGTCCATCAGCTGCGAAGCCATTTCCGGATTTTTTTTGATTTTTTCTTCCAAATCTTCCGGCAGAGCAATTCCCTGTTTACGCATTGCCGCAATCGACCGCAAAGCCTGATTGGTCGTCATAAAATCGAATCCCTGATCCGCCCCGTGTAAAGCCTGCGCGGAAACGGCGTCCATACCTTCGGGCACAGCTTCCAATTCCAGGAAATCTTCTATCGTCAAGCTGCCGATGTCCTGTATTTGCTGTCCGGCTTTAACGGATTCTTTTTCCAATTCGGCTTTTTTTTCTTTCGCTTCTGAAATTCTGGACGCCGCAGCGGAAATGCTTTCGGCGCAGGCAGAAAAACTAAACGCGTTAAAAAATAAAACGGCAAGAAAAATCTTAAACAAAGTCATACCGAAACCTCTTTCAGACAAAGGATTTTTTAATATACCTCAAAACCTTTATTTTTGCGACATAAATCTGTTAAATATGAAAATCCATTAAAATTCGTCCAGAAAAAAACCATTTAAATTTAGATAGATGAACTGTTTCCCGAAGAAGAGGAACAGGCATATACAACAGACTGATGCGACAAGGTTTGAACGTTCGGCCGAATACTCAAAATCACGCTAAATACTTTGCCATATCGTTTAAAAAAAGCTAAAAACAAGTGACGCTGCCGCACAATTGTAATCAACAAGAAATCAATGTTGACTAAAGGGCTGGCGTTCGACATCAAACACGAATCGAAACGATACGACATCAGCTAATCGGCATGACAAATACTTGATGAAGATACAAAAAAACTTACAGAACCGAAATGGGCGAAACGTTTTTTTATTGAAAGATTCGTCAAAAACGCCCCGAAGGTGTTTACAAAATTAAATTTTCCAACCAGTCATCTTTTTCGAAAAATCAATCAAAGTTCAACATATAAAATAAAAGAGTATAACGATGACGGTATATGGCTATTTAAGAGTGTCTACGGACAATCAGGATTGCGACAATCAAAAAATCGGGGTAGAGGCTTTGGCGGAAAAGCACGGGCTGCCGATTGAAAGCTGGATCATTGACGACGGCGTGTCGGGAACGAAA